>ERZ791801.1006-NODE-1006-length-21664-cov-31.404646_pt1 | contig 21664 bp, 19 predicted proteins | sample MGYA00510309_ERZ791801 | MGnify/ENA primary metagenome ERZ791801 (study PRJEB30046, sample SAMN00791979) | human gut metagenome | study: EMG produced TPA metagenomics assembly of the A metagenome-wide association study of gut microbiota in type 2...
GCTTACTCGGGACTTGCACCCGTTAGACAATGCTCGTGCCGAGCATACAACAAAATAAGCCCTATGCAACAATGTTGTATAGGGCTTGTTTTTATTGTATAAGAAACAATTATCCTACCTGCGAGCCAGGCTTAACGTTTCCTGTCACGGTGGTTACGTTCAGCGTTCCGTCGAAGTTTACGGCAGAGAGGATCATACCCTGACTCTCGATGCCCATCATCTTGCGCGGAGCGAAGTTGGCTACGAAGAGCACATCCTTGCCGATGAGCTGCTCAGGCTCGTAGTAAGCTGCGATACCCGAAAGGATGGTGCGGTCTACGCCAGAACCGTCGTCGATGGTGAACTGCAGAAGCTTCTTCGACTTCTTCACCTTCTGGCAGTCCTTGATATGACCAACGCGGATGTCGAGCTTCTCGAATGTATCGAAGTCTACGTTCTCCTTGACAGGTGCAGCAACGTAGTTGGCAGCCTCGTTAGCCTTCTTCGTATCCTCGAGTTTCTGGAGCTGAGCGTTGATGGTCTCGTCCTCAATCTTCTCGAAGAGCAGCGCCGGTGTGCCGAGCTGATGACCAGGCTTGAGCAGCTCTGTAGAACCGAGCTGTGCCCAATCGGTATCGGTAACGTTGAGCATCTCGCGCAGACGTGCCGAGCTGAACGGCAGGAACGGCTCGAAAGCAATCTCGAGGTTAGCCACGAGCTGCAGCGAGAGGTAAAGGATAGTCTTTACGCGCTCCATGTCGGTCTTTGCCACGTGCCACGGCTCACAGTCGGTAATGTACTTATTACCGATGCGTGCGAGGTTCATAGCCTCCTTCTGTGCGTCGCGGAACTTGAATGTGTCGAGCAATGCCTCCACCTTCTGCTTCACGTCCTTGAACTCCTCGATAGTCTTGAGGTCTACCTCCTGAAGTTCGCCACACTCAGGCACAACGCCGTTGAAGTACTTCTTTGTGAGCTGCAGGGCGCGGTTGACGAAGTTGCCGTAAACAGCCACCAGCTCGTTGTTGTTGCGGTCCTGGAAGTCCTTCCATGTGAAGTTGTTGTCCTTTGTCTCAGGCGCATTGGCTGTGAGAACATAGCGCAGAACGTCCTGCTTGCCGGGGAAGTCGACGAGATACTCGTGGAGCCATACAGCCCAGTTGCGCGATGTAGAAATCTTGTCGTTCTCGAGGTTGAGGAACTCGTTAGATGGTACGTTGTCGGGCAGGATATAGTCACCGTGAGCCTTCAGCATGGTCGGGAAGACGATGCAGTGGAACACGATGTTATCCTTGCCGATGAAGTGGATGAGGCGCGATGTGGGGTCCTGCCACCACTTCTGCCACGGTCCCCACTTCTCGGGCTGTGCGTCGCAAAGCTCCTTGGTGTTAGAGATGTAGCCGATAGGTGCGTCAAACCACACGTAGAGCACCTTGCCTTCTGCTCCCTCTACCGGTACGGGGATACCCCAGTCGAGGTCGCGTGTCATAGCGCGCGGCTGCAGATCCATGTCGAGCCACGACTTGCACTGTCCGTACACGTTCGGACGCCACTCCTTATGGTCTTCCAAAATCCACTGCTTCAGCCAGTCCTGCCACTTGTTGAGCGGCAAGTACCAGTTCTTTGTGGCTTTCTTCACGAGTCCGTGACCCGGGTTATTCTTGTTTGTAGGGTTGATAAGTTCCTCGGGTGAGAGTGTTGCGCCACACTTCTCACACTGGTCGCCGTAAGCACCTTCAGCGCCACAGCGCGGACATGTACCTACGATGTTGCGGTCGGTGAGGAACTCGCCAGTCACCTCGTCGCAGAACTGCTCTTCTGTCTTCTCCACGAGCTCATGCTTGTCGTAGAGCGTGCGGAAGAAGTCGCTCGCGAACTTATGGTGAATCTTCGATGTAGTACGGCTATAGATATCGAACGAAATGCCGAAGTCTTCGAACGATTTCTTGATAAGGTTGTGATAGCGGTCTACCACCTCCTGAACCGTGATGCCTTCCTTGCGTGCGCGGATTGTCACGGGCACACCGTGCTCGTCGCTACCGCCGATGAACATCACTTCCTGCTTCTTCAGGCGCAGATAGCGCACATAGATGTCGGCAGGCACATACACGCCAGCCAAGTGGCCGATGTGTACTCCACCGTTGGCGTACGGCAAAGCCGCAGTCACAGTGGTGCGTTTGAACTTGTTCTCTTCCATTATATTATGTGTTTTTTAATTTCATCTGCAAAGTTACTGAAAATCGTAGAAAAATACAAAAAAGCGCAGCTCCTTTATGGAGTTGCGCTTTTATTATAATTATGTAAGCGATGTCTGTTACTTCACCTCTACGGCTTCGAGAGCAGCCTCATCGTGCTTGATCTTGCGACCGAGTGTGAGGTAAGCCACCGGAGCAGCCATGAAGATAGAAGAGAGTGTACCGAAGATTACACCGAGCAACATTGCGAACGAGAAGCTGCGAGTGCTCTCACCGCCGAAGCAGAAGATACAGAGCAACACGATGAGTGTTGAGAACGATGTATTGATAGTACGTGCGAGGGTCTCGTTCAGCGACTTGTTGAAGAGATCCTGCAGATCCATCTTCTTGTGGAGTGTGAGGTTCTCGCGGATACGGTCGAACACAACCACCTTATCGTTGATAGAGTAACCGATAACGGTAAGGATAGCACCGATGAAGGTCTGGTCGATCTCAAGAGAGAACGGCACTACGTCCCAGAGGAGTGAGAAGAATCCGATAACGATTGTTGCGTCTACGGCGAGGGCTACTGTAGAGCCTACTGAGAACGCTACGTTGCGGAAACGTACGAGGATATAGAGGAAGATGGCTGCGAGGGCGAAGAGCACGCTGATGATAGCGCCGTGTGTGATGTCCTTAGCCACTGCCGGACCTACCTTTGTAGACGATACGATAGAACCGCCTGCGCGTACGTCAGGGTTCTTGAATGCCTCAACGCTTTCCTGTGTTACGAGACCTGCGCCGTGGAGACCCTTGTAGAGGATGTCCTCTACCTCGTTGTCGATAGCCGGGTTGTTCGACTCGATCTTGTAGTTGGTAGAGATGCGGATTGTCTTGCCGTCTGTACCGAGTGCGAGAGCATTAACTGTTGCGCCCTTGAAGAGCGGTACGAGGGCTTCCTTCACCTGCTCAGGCTCTGTCTGCTTCTCGAGCACCACTACGTAGTTGCGACCACCGGTGAAGTCGATACCCTTGCTCAAGCCACGTACGAAGAAGCTGCCGAGCATGATGAGGATTACGACGCCGAACACTGTGAACGATGTCTTGTATGACGACATGAACGCGAAGTTCTTGTTTGCCATAAAGTTGCGTGACACACGTGTTGAGAAGTTCTGCTTTGTCCACTTGTCGTGCTTCAGACGGTTCTCGTAAACAAGGCGTGTGAGGAACACTGCGGTGAAGAACGAGCAGCAGATACCGATGATAAGTGTGGTAGCGAAGCCGCGGATCGGACCTGTACCGAACACGTAGAGGATGATACCTGTGATGATTGATGTCAAGTTAGAGTCGAAGATGGCTGAGAAGGCGTTGCTGTAACCGAGCGAGAGTGCCTGCTTGGTGCCGAGACCCTTCTTGAGTTCCTCCTTGGTGCGTTCGTAGATAAGCACGTTGGCGTCTACAGCCATACCGAGAGCCAATACGATACCGGCGATACCTGGCATTGTAAGAGCTGCCTGGAACGATGCCATGATACCCATGGTGAAGAAGAGGTTGAGAAGGAGGGCGCCGTTAGCTACCATACCCGGGATGAAGTCGTACATCACTACCATGTAGATCATCAAGATGATGAAGGCGAAGATGAACGAGATGAAGCCCTGCTGGATTGACTGCGCACCGAGTGTCGGACCTACCACTTCCTCCTGAACGATGTGTGCCGGAGCCGGCATACGACCAGACTTAAGAGTGTTAGCCAAGTCCTTTGTATCTTCGATTGTGAAGTTACCAGAGATAGACGACTGACCGCCAGAAATCTCGCCGTTTACGCGCGGAGCAGAGTAAACTGTGCCGTCGAGTACGATAGCGATTGCCTTGCCTACGTTAGCCTTTGTGAGGGCTGCCCAACGGCGTGCGCCGTCAGAGTTCATTGTCATCGATACCTCAGGCGAACCAGTAAGGTTGTTGAACTGGTCCTTAGCGTCGGTCACTACGTCGCCCTCGATAGGAGCGCGACCGTTGCTGGTTGTCACCTTGATGGCGTGGAGCTCGTAAATGTTCTTTGCCTGGATGCCGTCAGCTGGTTTAGCACTCCAGAGGAGGCGGCAGTCGGACGGCAGAATCTGCTTAGCAAGAGCCGAGTAGATAATCTTGTTTACCTCTGCTGTGTCGCGTGCCGAAGCGTAGCCTACGAGGCTGAGCGCGCCGTTGCCCGATGGCTGGAGTACAGAGAAGAGCGGGTTCTGCTTCTTAGCCTCAGCCATAGCTGCTGCGTCGTCTGCCTTAGCGTCCTTCTTTGTCTTGAACGCTGCCTTTGCCTTAGCTTCTACCTTCTCGGCTGCTGCTACTGCTGCTGTGTCGGTAGCAGCCGAGTCGGCTACTTCCTCCTTGGCACCAGAGCGGTGGTTAGCCTCGCGCTGGTTGAGCTGTGAGAGGTAAGGGATGATTTCGTCTGAGTTGTATGTCTCCCAGAACTCAAGGTTTGCGCTACCCTGGAGGAGCTTACGCACGCGCTCCGGCTCGTTGATACCCGGCATTTCTACCATGATACGGCCCTGCTGACCCTCGAGCTTCTGGATGTTAGGCTGTACGACACCGAACTTGTCGATACGTGTACGTACGACGAGGAACGAGTTATCGATAGCTGCCTGCACCTCTGAACGGAGCACCTTCTCTACTTCCTTGTCAGAAGAGTTAGGCGACACCTTGCCCTGGAGCTGCTGTGTAGCGAAGATCTCTGAGAGATGACGTCCCGGAGCGTTCTTCTTGAAAGCGTTGACGAAGAGAGTGATGAAGTCGCTCTGCGATACTTCGTGCTCTGCGCGAGCCTCTTTCATCGACTTAACGAAAGCTGCGTCTACCTTGTGGTCGGCGAGGTTCTCGAGTACATCAGGAACGCTCACTTCAAGGATGACGTTCATACCGCCTTTAAGGTCAAGACCGAGACCGATCTGTGTTTCGAGACACTTCTGATAAGAGTAGATGCCAAGATACTTCACGGAGTCCTTGTAGTCCTGCTGTGCGATAGGATCCTTTATCTTCGCAGCCTGGCTGTCATAGTACTTTGTGGCAGCCGAGAACGAGAGATAGAAGATACTTGCAAGCGTCAAAAGGACGGCTGTTACAATTACAATACCTTTGTTCTGCATTTTTTTGATTTATTTTTTGTTATTATTATTTTTTCGCTGTGTATACAGATAGCGTGCAAAGTTACAGATTTTTTCAGTTAAACCGAAATTTATAGCTTTATTTCTTTGTTTTGCAGAGGTTTAAGAGTTTAAAACACTTATAAAAGTCCAGTTTTTTAAATATTTTTATAATATATAAGGTGAAAAAGCACTTTCTAAAGTGGTGCCATCCCCCCTATGCTCATTGCTATTTTACCCTTTGCAGCTTACATACAATCGGATAATGATCGGATGCACTTATGCTATTATCCACCTTGCATTCATAGGGTTTCCAATGGTCGGAGCACATGATGTTGTCTATGCGCACGTAGAAAGCGTTGTAGTGGTAAGATATACCAGGACCATTCGCCGTAGCTACATAACAGTCGGTGAGTTCTTTAGCTAAACGTTGACGGGTGTAGGATATGGGCGAATCGTTGAAGTCACCTGCAAGGATTATGCTCTGATGCTTATGATGCTCTATGTATTCAGCCACAGCGTCTGCCTGTGGTCCACGTTTCGCTGACGACTCGCCAAGCAAGTTCCACAGGCGATGTGTTTCCTGTTTTGTTTCATCGCTTTCCATGTCACCTTTCAACATCGACTTAAAGCGTGTACGGTCTTCGGGCGACAATCCTGTAACCTGGAAGTGGGCTACAATAACAAGCGTAGTATCCTTTTCACCTGTCTTTAAAGCATAAGATACGGCGTTATATGTATCCTCTTCGGTGGATATATATTCCTCCCCTACTATCGGCAACTTACTATATATACCGACAGCATCGCCTCCTTTGGGATTTTTCGAACCACTATACTTTCTGTAAGGATACTTCACGTCCAACAACGAGTCTATCTTCACACGCTTTGCCCATTGTACATCAGCTTCCTGCAAGCAAACGATATCAGCGTCCTGTTCCAACATATAATCGGCTATAGCGCATGGCTGCGACAAGTCGGTCCACGTAGAAAAGCAGAACACATTGTACGACATTATCTTCAACGCATCCTCAGGAGCCGAAGACGGAACATTCAGCGGAACATAAGTACGCACCGGACCGAAACATACTATCATTCCGACTAACGAGATGAGTGCTCCACGCTTACAAAACAACAACCAAAAGACGAGAAATGCTATATTAAGCAGCAAAAACAAGGGGAATACAAGCCCTATGTTAGCTATCAACGGATGAGCCGTAGGGTTAACCCTGTCGCTATATCCTATAGCTAACATAAAGAGCACCGTCACCACATTGAATGCGGCGACGATGCGAAAGATTATTGATTTTATATTTTTCAAAGCGTGTAAGTCTGTTTTTATTTTCTGTTACTTGCATCGAAGAGTTGCTGTTTCTCTTCACGCGTTAGCGACTCGTAACCATTACGACGTATCTTATCCAATATCTCGTCCATTCGCTCCTGCTCTGCCTTGCGGCGTGCGTTGTAGTCCCAATCGCTCTCATGGCGTGTATTTGCACTATTAGTAAACACACCGCCACGATCTTTGCGCCCCGTGCGACGCTCCCACGAGGCACGCATAGAGTCGAAGAACTGCTGTCCACTGCGACGACTGTAGCGAATGTCGGGGTGGCGTCGCCAGTAGCGAATGAGGAAGAAACCAAACACCATACCGCCCAGGTGAGCCAGGTGAGCCACTCCGTCGCCCGTAGAAGAGTAAGCCATGAACAATTCTATCGCAGCATAACCCATCACAAACCACTTTGCCTTGATAGGCACAGGCAACGGGAATATAAAGATGCGCTCCTCGGGATAGAGCATACCGAAGGCGAGCAGTATGCCGTAGACAGCACCCGATGCACCCACGGTAGTCCAAAGGTTAAGGAAGGCGGCATTGGCATTAGCCACTTTCATTGTCTGAGCCAATGTGAAGTGAGAAAGCTGTTCGCTTGCTATAAAATAGAACTGCGCAAACTGTGCCAACTCCTGAAACAGACCAGCGCCTACTCCGCACACTATATAATAAGTGAGAAACTTCTTCGCCCCCCAAGTGCGCTCAACGATACAACCGAACATCCACAGCGCAAACATATTGAAGAAGATATGACTGAAACCACCATGAGCGAACATGTATGTAAAGAGCTGATAGATGTGAAAGTCGGGCGCAAGAAAGAAGTGCAAACCTAAAACATTGTTGAGGTCTACACCCATATTTCTAAACAAATAAGTGGCTAAGAATACCACTACATTCACAATAAGTAAGTTTTTTGTTATCGTTGGAATATTATTCATATCACATTTTTATATATTTGTAAACATCGCATCGTTAGAGTGGCAAAATTACGAAAAATCCACGTAAAAAGGCATAAAACAGGCTATTCGCGCTTTTTTTTTCAATTAATTATGCACTTTTTTCTGTTTTTTGTTTGATTTATGAAAGGAAAACTCTAAATTTGTCACTGAAATAGTGTGAGTTACACATTTTTAGCTCTTCAAACTCTGAGAAAACTAACATTTATAAACAATTTAAATACAACAGAATTATGAACAAGACAGAATTAGTAGAGAAGATAGCAGTAGGTGCTGAACTCAGCAAGGCTGACGCAAAGAAGGCTCTCGAAGCTGCAGTAGAAGCAATCAAGACAGCTCTCGTTGAGGGTGACAAGGTACAGCTCATCGGCTTCGGTACATTCAGTGTTAACGAGCGCCCAGCTCGCGAAGGCATGAACCTCCGCACTCGTGAGAAGATTCAGATTGCAGCAAAGAAGGTTGCTAAGTTCAAGGCAGGTGCCGAGCTTTCAGACGCTCTCAACTAAGCCAAATCAATCAAAAACCAACATAAAAAGACAGCTGAGACTTATCTCCGCTGTCTTTTTATTATTATAGGAGTTAAGAAGCTATTCATATCGTTAATTAAACATAATTAAATACAGTTGTCTTTGTCGCAAACAATATAAGTGCGTATCTTTGTAGCACATTATTATGTACACGTACACGCATTAAGCGTGTGTAATAACACTAATAGATATATCAATTAATATTTTCATACAAATTATGCAGAAAAACAATCTTCTTTTACTGTCTGCAGCTACAATGCTGTTCATGACATCTTGTTCGAAGCTTGGACCGCTCTCAGCGGACAACTTCACAGTTATCCCTAACCCACTTGAGGCAAACGCAGGCGATGTTCCAGCTACAATCAACGGAACATTCCCAGAGAAGTACATGAAGAAGAAGGCTGTTGTCACAGTTACTCCAGAGTTGCGCTACGCTGACGGCCAGGTAGCTAAGGGTCAGAGTGCTACTTTCCAGGGTGAGAAAGTAAAGGGCAACGATCAGACTATCTCTTACAAGGTAGGTGGTCGCTACACAATGAAGTCTAACTTCAAGTACGTTCCAGAGATGCAGCAGAGCGAGATGTACCTCACATTCGACGCACGCATCGGCAAGAAGCAGTTCGATGTACCTGCAGTGAAGGTAGCTGATGGCGTTATCGCTACATCAGAGCTCTACAAGAAGACTCTCGCTTCTGAGAGTGGCTGCATCGCTCCTGACGCATTCCAGCGCGTAAACGCTGCTAAGCAGGAGGCTAACATCAAGTTCCTCATCAACCAGGCTAACATCCGCAAGAGCGAGCTCAAGAACAACTCTGTTAAGGAGTTTGTAGAGTTGCTTAAGAAGATCAACGCTGACAAGGAAGGCTACAACGTACAGAACGTAGAAATCCAGGCTTACGCTTCACCAGATGGTGGCGTTAAGTTCAACGATAAGCTCGCCGGCAACCGTCAGAACGAGTCAGAGAAGTACGTTAAGGGTACATTGAAGAAGACAAAGGTGAACGCAGCTATCGACGCTCACTACACAGCACAGGACTGGGACGGTTTCCAGAAGCTCGTTGCAGCATCTAATCTTCAGGACAAGGAGGTTATCCTCCGCGTACTCTCTATGTATAGCGACCCACAGGAGCGCGAGCAGCAGATCCGCAACATGTCTGCAGGCTTCCAGGAGCTTGCTGACGGCATCCTCCCGGAACTTCGCCGTTCACGCCTCATCATCAACTATGAGACAATCGGCCGTAGCGACGACCAGATCAAGGAGCAGTACAGCAGCGACGCTACTCAGCTGAGCGTTGACGAACTTCTCTACTCTGCTACTCTCGAGGAGTCGGCAGCTAAGAAGGAGGAAATCTATAAGAAGACAACAGAGGTTTACCCGAACGACTACCGCGCTTACAACAACCTCGCTGCTCTTGCACTCGCTAAGGGCGACGTAGCAGCTGCTAAGCAGTACGCTCAGAAGGCTACTTCTCTCGGTTCGTCTACTCCGGAGGCACAGGCTAACCTCGGTCTCATTTCGCTCATCGAGGGCGACGTACAGGGTGCAGAACGTCAGATTGCCAAGGCTTCTGGCTCTGAGAACGTACAGTCGGCTCTCGGCGCACTCAACATCGCTAAGGGCAACTACGCTCAGGCTGACAAGGACTTCAACAAGCAGAACACAAACACTGCAGCTCTTGCTCAGATCCTGAACAAGGACTACGAGGGCGCTACAAGCACTCTTGACAAGGTAGCTAACCCGAACGGTATGACTGACTACCTCCGCGCTATCATAGCTGCACGTCGTGGCAACAAGTTCGCTGCTAACTCTTACCTCAAGGAGGCTCTCCAGAAGGATCCTTCTTTGAAGGAGTACGCTGAGAAGGACTTGGAGCTCTCTCTTCTGAAGTAAGACGTGGCAAGACGTTTTAAATAATTAAAAATAAATGAAGGCTGAGAGTTATTGCTCTCAGCCTTCTTATTCTAACTTCAGTTCATACGACTAAAATGAACAAAACAATTATAGCGACATTACTCGCCCTGATTATGGTGTCATGTGGAACCGATAGTCGTCATTTCGAAATCGACGGCAGGCTCCTGAACCTTAATCAGGGCGAGTTTTATGTATATAGCCCAGATGGCAACCTAAAGGGTATCGACACTATAAAGGTGCAAGCAGGACGCTTTACATATAAGGTGGAGTGTAAGAAAGAGATGACACTGATGATTGTGTTCCCCAACTTCACCGAGCAACCCGTGTTTGCTGCACCAGGAAAGAGCGTAGACATAAAAGGCGACGCTTCACACCTGAAAGAGATGAAGGTGAAAGGCACAAAACCAAACGAACTGATGAACCAACTGCGCGAACAGATTGCAAACGCCTCACCCAACGAGATACAGAAATACGCACGCCAGTTTGTAGAGGATCATCCCGAATCGATAGTGAGCACATACGTCGTACGCAACTTCTTCCTGCAGAAGGAGCGTCCCGACTTCGCCACTGCACGACAGCTGATAAACCTCATGCTTGAACATCAACCCGGGAACAACTCTCTTAAGAGTCTACAACAGAGCATAAACAACCGCACAACGCTCACCACAAACAGCCGTATTCCGAAGTTCGCTGCTTACGACATCAATGGCAAGCCGGTGAACAACGCCACACTCTCCACCGCTGGCACAACAGTAGTGGTGGCATGGGCATCGTGGCACTACAATAGTATATCGATGCTACAGAGCATGGCACTACTGCAGAAAGAGACGAAAGGAGAGGTCAAGGTGGTGAATATATGTCTCGACTACTCGCGCGCTGAATGTCGCAGAATACTCAACGCAAGAGAAATAGAAGATGTCATTACCATCTGCGACGGCAAGTCGATAGACGGCGATGTGTACAACCTCCTCGGCATGTCGAACATACCCGACAATATAGTCATCGAAAACGGAAAGGTGACGGCTACAAACCTCACAATCGAACAGCTAAACAAGAAACTTAGAAAGTAGTAACAAGAAACTAATGAAACGTTTACCGACACTTCTTACCGCGGCACTTTTGCTGCTAACGACCGCTAACGCTAAGGCACAGGTCAGCGTACATATCGACTCGCTACTATTCGAGAACAGCCACCGCATCGACTCTGCCTCGTGCGGTGAGCTGCGACTCAACTTCGACGCTCTGTGCTTCTTCCGCGACAATGAGTATAAGGGATGCCTCTCGAAAGGATACACGCTGCCTGGCTACCGCCTGCAGCCCACGGTGAGCTATCAGCCACTGAAGAACTTGCGCGTGGAGGTGGGCGTTAGTATGCTCCACTATTGGGGTGCAAACAAATATCCTAACCTCAACTATAGCGACATAGCAACATGGAAGGGCGACCAAACACAGACGGGCTTCCATCTGCTACCGTTCTTCAACGTGCAACTGGCTGTGAGCCGAAACTTCAACCTCATACTCGGTAATATATATGGTGGGGCGAACCACCGACTCATCGAACCGCTCTACAATCAGGAGAACGCTCTCTCGGCTGACCCCGAGATGGGCGTACAGATGCAGTGGCAGACGAAACCGCTCGACTTCGACGTGTGGGTGAACTGGGAGAGTTTCATCTTCGACAAGGACACGCATCAGGAGGCGTTCACCTTCGGACTGTCAACACGCTTCAAGGCTAACCGTCCAGAGCGACGCACGCATGTCTACTTCCCCTTGCAGGTGGTGATGCAGCACCGTGGTGGCGAGATAAACCCTGACGCCGAACAGCGGCAGGTGAAGACATGGATGAACGCGGCGGCAGGTGTCGGCGTAACGATACACACCGACAACTCTATTCTTACGCGCCTGAACGCAGAGGCTGACGTGGCTTACTATCGACAGATGACGGGTGCTCTCCTACCCTTCGACAATGGCAAAGGTGTGTATCTGAAAGCGGAGGCTGACATCTGGCGCTTCTGTCTGCGCGGTGCCTACTGGGATAGCTCAAAGTTCATATCTATCTTCGGCAACCCTCTCTACGGTTCGGTGGGCATACACAACCGCGATTTCCAGATGCAGCGCAACCGCACCGTCTGTGCTCAACTGAGCTATGCACAAGAACTCGGTAAGGGGTTCTCATGGGGCGTGCAGGCTGATGTGTTCAACACGCTGCCCACGGACGACTTCGTCGTTGGCGACAAGGTGTATAACAATAATAATAAGGTGAGTCTTGCGGCTGGCATCTATCTGCGCGTAAAGCCGTCGTTCCTGCTGAAGAAGTTTTAATGGGGGCACTTGTCTCCCACATAGGAGGGTATGGCATCCCTGCCATACCCACGCAGCCTGCTACAGCAATGTTCTCCCACAGATTTCACGGATTTACACAGATGGTTAGGCTGCGTAGTGGGCTCCCACAGAATACACAGAATTCACAGAAGTTTATTGCTGAGAAGAAACTCCCACAGATTTCACGGATTTACACAGATGTAAGCAAAATGTTCTGTGTGTTCCGTGAATTCTGTGGGAGTAAATATCTGTGTAAATCTGTGAAATCTGTGGGAGAATATTCTCTGCCAGTCTGTTCTGTGAATTCCGTGAATTCTGTGGGAGTAAATATCTGTGTAAATCTGTGAAATCTGTGGGAGAATATTCTCTGCCAGTCTGTTCTGTGAATTCCGTGAATTCTGTGGGAGTATTATTCTGGCTGCGTGGGTATGGAAGGGATGCCATACCCTCCTACAATTCAGTGGGAACCACTCCTTAGGAAAGCTCAAGCATTCGCTCTATTGGCTTAACGGCATCCTTGGCGATAGATTCGTCCACAGTCACCTCCGGAAGCTCGTAGCGCAGCGTATTGTATATCTTGAGCAACGTATTCTTCTTCATATACTCGCACTCGTTGCAAGAGCAGCCTACCCCACCCTCAGACACCTCCGGCGGAACCGGATAGAATGTCACGTCGGGACAGCAGCGCTGCAACTCGTGCAGGATGCCAGCCTCAGTAGCTATGATGTATTCCTTCGTCTCCTTATGTTCCTTAGCATAATCGAGCATCGTAGCCGTAGAACCCTTCACGTCAGCCACAGCCAGCACCGGTGCCTTGCACTCCAGGTGAGCCATCACCACAGCCTCCGGGTGCTCCGCCTTCAATTTCACGATAGCCTCTACCGAGAACTTCTCATGCACATGGCATCCGCCGTTCCACAGCAGCATATCGCGACCCGTAACACTGTTTATATAGTTGCCTAAGTTATAGTCGGGACCGAAGATGAGCTTCTCGTCCTTTGGCAGACTGTCCACCACCTTCTTCGCGTTGCCCGAGGTGACCACCACGTCTGTGAGTGCCTTCACCGCAGCCGTCGTATTCACGTAGCTCACTACCTTATAGCCAGGATGCTGCTCCTTGAACGCCTTCAGGTCCTCCGCCTTGCACGAGTCGGCAAGCGAGCAGCCGGCAGTGAGGTCCGGGCACAACACCTTCTTCTCCGGCGAGAGTAGCTTACAGGTCTCAGCCATGAAGTGCACACCACACATCACGATAATCTTCGCATCGGTCTTCGCAGCCTTACGAGCCAATGCCAGCGAGTCGCCAATGAAGTCAGCCACCTCCTGCACTTCGCCCACCGTATAGTAGTGAGCCAGCACAACAGCGTCCTTCTCTTCACACAAGCGACGTATCTCTTTTTTCAAGTCAACGGATTCATCAACCGCTTCGTCGATGTAACCCTTCTCTTTCCAATCGTTGTTCATATTTTTTTTAGTTGACGAGTAAACAAGTAGACAAGTTGACGAGCGGACAAGTTAACGAGTAGACTACTTACCAACATCTCTTTATATATCTATTTCTTTTTATTTTTAAAGAAAAGAAAAAGATTATGAGTATGATATACTGTTAGTACGTTGAAAACTTTCTACCTATTTCTTTGGTTATTTCGTTATAAACCTGTAAGACATCATTATCAACAGGTTGTGTTAATATTTTCTCTTTGAAAATGAGTTATATATGTTAGTTATACACAAAAGTGCTATTACACCTGCAAAGTTAATAAGTTTATATCTTTTTCTCTTAAAAACCTGTGGAAAACTTTAGAATATTAATTTGATAACGCACACAGTTATCCACATCCACCCTACTCTGCCTGTCCGCCTGTTGATAACCGCTAAGTTGTCAACAGTGTTGTTAGTAAGTTATTAACAGGTTATCAACAGGTTTGTGGACAATAACAGGAGGTGTGTGCTAAAACTCGAAATGAAGACATAGGAGGGTATGGCATCCTTGCCATACCCACGCAATTTGCCATCAATAAGGCAGTGTGACTGCACGCAACCATCAATACGGCTGCGTGGAGGGTGTGTCAAAACTAAAATATTTGGCAAATTGAATAGCAAACGGTTCTAATCGTAGGAGGCTACGGCATTCCTGCCGTAGCCATTAGTAACTGAAATACAACTGTTTGCAATGACTACGGCAAGAATGCCGTAGTCTCCTACAGTTAGCCATTCATCACAATTCTATAGTTTTGACACACCCTCCTCCTATTAACATGGTTATCAACAGGCATGTTAATAACTACCTGTTGGCTTTCAGCGTCTTACACAAGTTATCAACAGTATCAACAGGTGAAGCGTTGTTTTTTGCTGATTACAGTAGTTTTGGTCTTGTATCAATCAGGTTTTCCTGTGTTTATCAACGGTTTTTTCTGTCGTTTAAACGGACTATCCCTTGCCTTTCCACACAATTGTAAACATAATATGTTAATAACTTCTTGTTGTATATCAGTCTTTTACCTGTGTTATCAACATTATCAACAGGATAGCATGACGTTTGGGGTTGTGTCAGAGTATAGCGACTGTTAGCGTAAAGCGCAGCAATTGTTGGTGAAAAGCGCAACTTATGTCATCGTGCACCGAACGCCGTCCAATCGGACGGCGAACGGAATCCGATCGGGCGGCGGACGGAATCTGATCGGGTGGCGGACGGAATCTGATCGGACGGCGTACGGAATCCGATAACAAAACATGATGTTTCGAAGTGCGAAAGTGTTTATTAAACATAGTTATCAACGTGCTTGTGGATAACATTACATTAGCTATTAGTTAGTTACGTAGTTATCAACAGGTTGTTGATAATTGTGAATAACTCGCTAATTTAGGAGGCTATGGCATCCTGCCATAGCCACGCTACCCTCCTGTGCACAACGTCGCTCTCCCGTACACGCCTTTTTCCCATCTCGCTACCCTCATATACATGCCTGTAAGTACTCCTGTACCTACTAACTAACGTAGTTATACACAGGTCTGTTGATAAATAAGATTTGTGAGTCAGTATGTTACAGAGTTATCAACAGGTTGTGTAAATTGTGGATAACTGGTTATTCTGTGGTTATTGGGTTTTTATATCGTGTGGTAAAAAGTATGGCTTTGTTATGTTTATTTTATACTAATAGGTGTATTAGATTAGTTTTGTGTATAAAAATACATCTGTTTAAAATAAATTAACAAAAAAAAACATCTATTCATTAATAACTATTTACTTTTGCAAATAGTATTTTTATACAATTACAAAAATTTAAATTTATTGTCTATGAAATCATTAAAGGTAATGGCAGCTCTCTTGGTAGCTGCAGCAATGACAAGTTGTTCAGCAGTGAATCCACTCGCTGCAACATCAAACACAGTAGGTACAAAGTGTGGTCAGGCTTCTTATCCAGTATTCCTCAGCGTTCTGACTTTCGGTGGTGACGCAAGTATTAACAAAGCTGCTAAGGAGGCAGGTATCAAGAATATTTCTCACGTTGACGTTAAGACAACAAGCATCCTTGGTCTTTACGGTACAAAGACAACTTACGTTTACGGTGAGTAATCACTAAGATGTAGTTTCGGTTAAATGAAATTTATAGGAAGGATAACCAACAGTAGTAGGTTATCCTTCTTTTTTTAAAATAGATGATAGATGAGAATATTTCTATTGATGATAATGCTTGCAACTGGCATTGCCGGTACAAGCGCACAGTCTGTTTCGAACCGCTTAAATCCTTTCTCTACAAAAAAGGGAGATGCTTATTTTATTGGTAATAAGAAGCTGAGCGAGCGTAGCAAGGACATTAAGCGATTTGTATTCGATATGACTTATGTGTCTCATTGCGACTCGTTGACCATGAACTTCACTGTTGTTTCGCCCAATCGCGAGGATATAAGCCGCTTGTCCGTGAGCAACGGTACGTTTACGACGGAGGCTTCAGATGTAAAGCTTTTATATCACGAAACGAAGGGTAGCAACTTTGTTGTGCGTACAACTGCCCAGTTGAGCTACAAGGACATAAAGAAGCTATACACGTCAGCGACACCGGTTGTATTCACATTTACCGATACGGCGGGCAGAACGAATACAGCCACTTATTCCACTGGAGACTGGAACAAAGAAAAGGCTGTGTTCGAGAAAATATTCTATACAATAAATATATAACAAGATACAGTAGTTCTATATGAGAAAACTTTTATTGATTTTGTGCGTATTCACTCTTATGTCGTGTACTAAGGAGGTTAAGATAAGTCAGCTGGTATTCAACAAGAGTCTCACCGTAGCGTATTATGGTGAAGAGCCTTTCAGTGGAAAGGCATGGTCTGAAGACAATAAAACGGTATGTATGACTTTTGAAGAGGGAAAGGTTACATTGATAAAGGTGTTTCATGCAAACGGCAAGGTTGCGGTTGAAGGAACCGAATTTCAGGGCGTAGGCAAGACCTATGACGAGCAAGGCAATAGTATTGGATTGCATGAGTTTGTTAAGGCTTATCCTGCTATAGTCAACGAAGTGCAGCATATGGCAACCAATGTATTGTATGACGAATCGTTGAAGTAGGAAGGCGTAAGTATATATTGCTATTCGGTAGAACGAAGAAAGCCCGAAGTCCAGTAGATCAGGACTTCGGGCTTTCTTTATCCCTAAGGCTGTTACTTTTGCATTTCGTGCAGCTTCTTGTAGTAGCCGCCAAGTGCGATGAGTTCTTCGTGCGTGCCACGCTCCACAATCTCGCCCTCGTGCATCACGCATATTTCGTCGGCGTTCTTGATGGTAGAGAGTCGGTGGGCGATAGCCACCGTCGTGCGCGACTTCATAAGACGTTCCAGCGCGTCCTGCACGAGGCGTTCGCTCTCGGTGTCGAGTGCCGATGTAGCCTCGTCGAGGATGAGTATAGGCGGATTCTTCAGTATGGCGCGGGCTATGCTCACACGCTGTCGCTGTCCACCTGAGAGACGTCCGCCGCGGTCGCCGATGTTGGTGTCGTAGCCCTGTTCGGTCTGCATGATGAACTCGTGGGCGTTGGCTATGCGTGCCGCCTGCTCAATCTGCTCCTGCGTAGCACTCTCCACGCCGAACGTGATGTTGCCGCGGAACGAGTCGTTGAAGAGTATCGCCTCCTGGTTGACGTTGCCGATGAGCTGACGCAGGTCGTGTATGCCGAGATCCTTGACGTTGATGCCGTCGATGAGCACCTCGCCCTCCTGCACGTCGTAGTAGCGCGGAATGAGGTCGACGAGTGTCGACTTGCCCGATCCGCTCTGTCCGACGAGAGCCACGGTCTTACCCTTCTCGATGATGAGGTTGATGTCGCGCAGCACCCACTGCTCGCCGTAGCGGAACGATACGTGGCGGAACTCTATCTGATGCTCGAACGAAGCGATGTGCTTCGGCTGCAGAGGTTCCTTGATGGTGTTCTCCGCCTTCAGAATCTTGTCTACGCGCTCCATCGAGGCGAGACCCTTCGGAATGTTGTAGCTCGCCTTTGAGAACTCCTTCAGGGGGTTGATGATGGAGTAGAGCATCACGAGATAATAGATGAACGACGGGCCGGAGAGTATCTTGTTGTCGAGCACCAGTATGCCGCCCACCCAGAGCACGATGATGATGAGCACCGTGCCGAGGAACTCGCTCATCGGGTGCGCCATCTGCTGGCGTATGTTCACGCGCTGCACGGCGTCGCGGTATTCGTTGTTGATGTTCGAGAAGCGTGTGTTCATCTTGTCCTCTGCGCAGAACGCCTTCACGATGCGCAGTCCGCCGAGCGTTTCCTCCACCTGCGACATAGTGTCGCTCCAGAGCGACTGCGCCTTGATAGACTTCTTCTTGAGTTTTCTGCCCACGCAGCCCATGAACCATCCGAAGATTGGCACGAAGACAATGGTGAAGAGCGTGAGCTGCCACGAGATGAAGATGAGCGCTCCGAAGTAGAACGTGATGAGAATAGGGTTCTTGAAGAGCATGTCGAGCGACGACATTATCGAGCTCTCTACCTCCTGCACGTCGCCCGTCATACGCGCTATGATGTCGCCCTTGCGTTCGTCGGAGAAGAAGCTGAGCGGCAGCGATGTAATCTTGCGGTAGAGCTGGTTGCGTATGTCGCGCACCACGCCCGTTCGCACAGGTATGATTGTAGCCGACGAAAGGAAGTAGGCACCCGTTTTGAGGAACGTGGTGAAGGCGAGGAACAGACCGATTACGAGTAGGGTAGTGGTCGGTCCGACGTTGGCGATGAGCTGCGTCACGTAGTAGTCGGCGTTGTTCGCTATTACCTCCTTTATGTTGTCGAAGCTCCACGGCATGAGATGTGTAGCACTGCCTGCGCCTTCTGTTCGGAAGAGTATCTGAAGTATGGGGATGAGTGCTGCGAAAGAGAAGATGTTGAGCACAGCCGACAGCACGTTGAACGTGGCTGTCAGCGCGATGTACTTCTTGTATGGCGGCACGAAGCGCCTCAGTACCTGTAGAAATTCTTTCATGTCTTTATTCTGATGTAGTGCCTGACGGTGGGTTTATTCTGCTATAGTGCCTAACAGCGTAGCCGATGTGGCATCCGTTATCTTCACCATGACGCGGTCGCCGATGCGGTATGTGCCCTTGTCGAACACCACCGCCTTGTTCTGCTCGGTGCGTCCCATGAGCTGCTCGCGCGAACGCTTCGAGTATCCCTCTACGAGCACCTCGAATGTCTTGCCGATGTCCTTGCGGTTCTGCTCTGCGCTCACCTCCGTCTGTAGGCTTATAAGCTCGTTGAGGCGTTCGATCTTCACCTCCTCCGACACGTTGTCGGGCAGGTGCTTTGCGGCGTATGTGCCCGGACGCTCCGAATACTTGAACATGAAAGCCGAGTCGAACTGGCACTCGCGCACCAGCGAGAGTGTCTCTGCGTGGTCCTCCGGCGTCTCGTCGTGATAGCCCACGAAGAGGTCGGTAGAGAGTCCGCAGCCAGGTATGATGCGGCGTATAGCCTCCACGCGCTCCAGGTACTGCTCGCGTGTGTACTTGCGGTTCATCAGCTTCAGTATCTTTGTCGAACCGCTCTGCGCCGGGAAGTGTATGTGCTTGCAGAGGTTAGGCTCTTCGGCTACGGCGTACAGGATGTCGTCGGTCATGTCCTCGGGGTTGGATGTGGTGAAGCGCACGCGCATGTCTGGCACGCTCTGAGCCACCTTGTGCAGCAGTTCGGCGAACGAGCAGCCGCCCTCGATGCGCTTTCCGGCAGGCGTCAGACCGTAGCTGTTCACGTTCTGTCCGAGCAGTGTCACCTCCTTGAAGCCACGGTCGTGCAGGTCGCGCACCTCGCGCAGGATGCTTTCCACGTCGCGCGAGCGTTCGCGTCCGCGAGTATAGGGCACGATGCAGTAGTGGCAGAAGTTGTTGCAGCCACGCATGATGCTCACGAAACCGCTCACGCGGTTGCCACCGATGCGCTGCGGCACAACGTCGCGGTAGGTCTCGGTGGTGCTCAGTTCGATGTTCATGGCGTTCTGTCCGTTCTCGCACTGCGCAATCATGTCCGGCAGATTGAGGTAGGAGTCGGGACCGCAAACGAGGTTGGCGAAGTGGTTCTGTATGAGGTCTTCGCGCACACGCTCAGCCATGCAGCCGAGCACGCCGAGTATAAGCTCGCGTCCTTTCTTCTTCTCTGCGTGCAGAGTCTCAAGTCGTCCGTATATCTTGTTCTCTGCGTTCTCGCGGATAGAGCAGGTGTTGAGGAATATGGCGTCAGCCTCTGCCTCGTTCTCGCACAGTTCGTAGCCTGCCATCTGCATGATTGAAGCCACGACTTCTGAGTCTGCCACGTTCATCTGGCAGCCGTATGTCTCGATAAAAAGTTTCTTCATTTATATAATTATGTATGTTTCAAGTGGATATAACGCTGCAAAGTTACGAAAAAAATAATAAATAGAGTTATAATTATTAGATAGTGAGATGCTTATAAATAATCTGTTGTGTTTTCTTATGAAATTATAAAAAATAAAAATACTGTTTGTGGTATTTGTTTTTAATTTATACTTTTGGAAAAAATATGATTTTAGTGACTGTATGAATAAAAAATAACTGAAAATGAAAAGGCTACATGAATTATTTGGTTTCTTTTTTTATATAAGTGGATTAATAACGTATATCGGAGGAGTTAGTTGGATGATTTATATAACTTGGATATTTTTTTTTCTATATGCTTTCAGTACTGTTTTTTTAATATATTCTCATAAGCAAGAGACGGGAAGTTATAAACAAGCTTTTAAAAAATATTTAGGTGAATTATTTGTAATATTGGGTCCATTTATACTTTGGATAATATTTACAATTATTGATTGCATAATAGTAACTGTATGAATAAAAAGTAATTATAAATGAAAAGGCTACATGAATTATTTTTTTACTCTTTTTTTATAAGTGCACTTACAAATCGTACCTGCAGAGTTAATTGGATGGATTATATAGCTGGGATATTTTTTTTCCTATATGCTTTTAGTACTGTTTTTTTAATATATTCTCATAAGAAAGAGACAGAAAGTTATAAACAAGCTTTTAAAAAATATTCAGGTGAATTATTTGTAATATTCTTTCCATTTATAGCTTGGATAATCACTATAATTATTGATGCATAATTCATTGATTTGAGTAGAACTCAATGGTATATAGTTGCGTATATACAATAAAAACATCTTTAAAAAGACAGACTTAAAGTTTAAGCCTTTCCAAGAACTGCTTTGCAACCTCCCAGATCACGATGCCTGCTGTCACGCTGACGTTCAGCGAGTGTTTTGTGCCGAACTGCGGTATCTCAAGACATCCGTCGGCAAGGTCTACCACCTCCTGGTGTACGCCTTTCACCTCGTTGCCGAACACCACGGCGTAGCGGCGGTCGGTGTCCAGTTGCAGGTTCTGCAGCTTTGTAGAGCCTTCTACCTGCTCTATTGAATAGACGAAAACGCCCTCTTTCTGCAGTTCTGCCACCGCCTCGGTAGCCGTCTCGAAATAGCGCCAAGTCACGGAGTCCTCGCCGCCGAGTGCCGTCTTGTGAATCTCGGGGTGGGGCGGGGTAGCGGTGATGCCGCAGAGATAAACGGCTTCTACGCGGAAAGCGTCTGAGGAACGGAACACCGAACCTACGTTGTGTAGCGAGCGCACGTCATCGAGCACCACGATGAGCGGCAGCTTATTCGCCTCGTGAAACTCGTCTACTGACAGACGCTGCATTTCTATTGTTCTGAGTTTGTGCATTATTCTTTGAGTATATTTGTTTTGCAAAGTTACTACAAAAAAGTGAAATGCGGAAAGATATAGTGATAGAATTGAG
>ERZ791801.1011-NODE-1011-length-21601-cov-3.975773_pt1 | contig 21601 bp, 16 predicted proteins | sample MGYA00510309_ERZ791801 | MGnify/ENA primary metagenome ERZ791801 (study PRJEB30046, sample SAMN00791979) | human gut metagenome | study: EMG produced TPA metagenomics assembly of the A metagenome-wide association study of gut microbiota in type 2...
GGGATTTCGCTCCTGCGGGAGCGACCAGAGGGCGAGCGCAGACTTCGTCTGTTTTCATGCCCCCTTGTCGCCTCCGCAGAGGCGAACCCCCTGCTTCACAAAAGCCCTTTTCCGCAGAAAAGCAATTCTACCTACTTAGAAATTACTTAGCCGCCTTCGCAAACGCATCCCGCAGCCCAACCGTGCGGTTGAACACCGGCAGCTCCGCCGTGGAATCCGGATCCTTGCAGAAATAGCCCGTGCGCAGGAACTGCAATGCCGTTCCCGGCGCGCATTCCTTCGCGTACGGCTCAATCACGCCGCGCACCACCGTCAGACTATGCTGATTCAGCTTCTTCAGGAAGTCATAATCCGCGCGGGACAGATTCGCGTCCGCTTCCTCTGCCTCTTCGGTTTCTTCCGCATCCACCGCATCCTCGGCGGTCGGCTCGGTTTCGTCCTCCAGCGCGCTGTCATCCGCCAGCAGCGGGTCGTAGAGGCGCGCCTCAAACGGCACAGCGTCCGCCTCGCTCACCCAATGCAGCGTTTTGCCTTTAATCTTGCGGTCAGCGCCCTCGCTGCCGGACAGGCTGTCCATGTCCACCGTGCAGTACACTTCGGTGACATTGCCGTTCTCGTCCTTCTTGCAGCCCTCGCACTTGACGATGTACGCCCCGTTCAGGCGCACCTCGAAGCCGGGGTACATGCGCTGGAACTTCTTCGCAGGCACTTCCATGAAGTCCTCCTGCTCAATGTACAGCTCTTTGCCGAACGTGACTGTGTGGCTGCCCATTTCGGGGTGCTTCGGGTGATTTTCGACCGTCAGCGTGAGCGTCTTGTCGGCATCCCAGTTCGTCAGCACCACCTTGAGCGGGTGCAGCACCGCCATCACGCGCGCCGCTTTTTCACCCAAATCGTCGCGGATGCAGGCATCCAGCAGCGCGGTATCCACGGTGGAATCCGCCTTGCTCAAGCCGATGCGGCTGACGAAATCGCGAATCGCAGCGGCAGTGCAGCCGCGGCGGCGCAGACCCGACAGCGTGGGCATACGCGGGTCATCCCAACCTTTGACGTAGCCGCCCATGACCAGCGCGCGCAGCTTGCGTTTGCTCATCACGGTGCGGGTCATGTTCAGGCGGGCGAACTCAATCTGGCGGGGACGCGCAGGCAGCATGGACTGGCTATGCTCCACCACCCAGTCATACAGCGGGCGATGAATTTCGTATTCCAGTGAGCAGAGGGAGTGGCTGATGCCTTCCAGCGCATCGCCAATCGGGTGCGCGAAGTCGTACATCGGGTAGATGCACCACTTCTTGCCCGTGCGCCAGTGCTCCTTGTAGAGGATGCGGTACATGGTGGGGTCGCGCATAACGATGTTAGGCGACGCCATGTCAATCTTGGCGCGCAGGGTGTACTGTCCCTCGGCAAATTCGCCCGCGCGCATCCGGCGGAACAGGTCAAGGCTCTCTTCGGCGGGACGGTCGCGCCACGGCGAATTCTTGCCGGGCTTGGTCAGCGTGCCGCGGTATTCGCGCATCTGCTCCTTGTTCAGCTCGTCCACATACGCCAGACCGCGCCGAATCCAGTCCTCCGCGATTTCGTAGCACTTATCGTAATAATCAGAAGCGTAATACAGGCCGCCCGTCCAGTCAAAACCCAGCCAGTGAATGTCGTTCTTGATAGCTTCGACGAACTCGGTGTCTTCCTTCGCGGGGTTCGTGTCGTCGAAGCGCAGGTTGCACTTGCCACCGAATTTCTCCGCCGTCAGGAAGTCCGTAATCAGCGCCTTGCAATGGCCAATGTGCATATAGCCGTTGGGTTCGGGAGGAAACCGCGTATGCACTTGCGTGTAGCGACCATCCTTCAAATCCTGTTCGACGGCCTCCCAGACAAAATTACTGCGAGTCGTTGCTTCTTCCATAGAATCGTTTCCTCCTTCTCCGTTCTATACTATTTCCAGAATCAAAAAGGCGCAATCAGACGGCGCGGGCGAATCTGGAAGTAGTATCACCCGAGAAAATATGATACCGGGCATTGCACCATTATAACGGCATTCCCCCGAAATTACAAGGGTTCCCGGAAAAAATCGAGTATTTTGCTGGGGTTTCGCCGGAATCATACCCGAATTCGATTTTTCCCGCCGCATTTTTTCCTTTTCTTCGCCTGTACAGCAGAAAAACTTGCATTCCCCCGCATTCTGTGCTATATTGACGCGGAATCCAATAAGTTAATCGGAGTGAACTGCCATGCCGAATTTTTCGCTTTCTGACGCGGTGTTTGAAAATGCCGCCGCCAAGTACCCGACCCCCTTCCACCTCTACGACGAAGCCGGAATCCGCCGCAATGCCCGCACGCTGAAACAGGCGTTTGCATGGTGCGAAGATTTTGAGGAATATTTCGCCATCAAGGCGCTGCCGAACCCCGCTATCCTCCGCATTCTGAAGGAAGAGGGCTGCGGCGTGGACTGCTCCAGCGACACGGAATTGATGCTCGCGGACGCCTGCGGATTCTCCGGGCGGGACATCATGTTCTCCGCCAACGCCATGCCCTACCATGAGTTCGACGATGCCCGCCGTCTCGGCGCGTTCGTCAACCTCGATGATATCACCCATATTGACATTCTCCGTCAGCACGGCGGCATTCCCGAAACCATCTGCTGCCGCTATAACCCCGGCGGAGACTTCAAAATCGGCAACGAAATCATGGGCAATCCGGGCGACGCGAAGTACGGCTTCACCTATGCCCAATTGCAGGAGGGCTTGAAGCGCCTGAAAGAACTTGGCGCAAAGCGCTTCGGGCTGCACGCGTTCCTGTCCTCCAACAACACTGACGACAACTACTACCCCGCGCTGGCGAAGATTCTCTTCACCTGCGGCCGCGACCTCGCTGCCGAAACCGGCTTGGAGCTGGCGTTCATCAACCTCTCCGGCGGCATCGGCATCCCCTACCGCCCCGACCAGCCCGCGACGGATGTGCTCGCCGTCGGCGAAGGTGTCCGAAAGGTATACGAGGAAATCTTCCCGAACGGCGGCGTCGCGCTGAAAACCGAACTCGGCCGCTGGATGACCGGCAACATGGGCTGGCTTGTCACGCGCGTGATTCACGAGAAGCACACCTACAAGGACTACATCGGCGTGGATGCCTGCGCCGCGAACCTCATGCGCCCCGCGATGTACGGCGCGTACCACCACATCACCGTCTGCGGGAAGGAAAGCCTGCCGCATGACCACATCTATGACGTCGTCGGCAGTCTGTGCGAAAATAACGACAAGTTCGCCATCGACCGCGCCCTGCCGGAAATCAAGATCGGTGACCTGCTGGTGATTCATGACACCGGTGCGCACGGTCATGCGATGGGGTATAATTATAATGGTCGTCTGCGGTCGGCAGAGGTGCTGTATACGCAGGATGGGGATTATCGGCTGATTCGCCGCGCGGAGACCGCACAGGATTATTTTGCGACGCTGGATATGGATGAATGCGCGGGTAAACTGGGTTTGACGCCGAAAAAATAAACACGCGGAAGCAGTATGGGAGTGAAACCAACTCAATCGCGCGGAGGGGTCAAGGGGGGCTTCCCCCTTGCGGAGTCCAGAGGCAGCGCCTCTGGTGGGGTTTGGGGCAACGCCCCAACCGTTCCTCGGACGCTCAACTCCAAGGAAGCCGCCAACAAGGCGCAGGCAGCGAAGCGTCCCTGCCAGTAACTTCGCGCGTCCTCAGACGCGCCCCCAAGCCACTCTTTCCATCACCTATGCTGTGTCGCGCCAGATGGGCGCGACCAAATAGCCTGATAATCGCATATCACCGCAACACAAAACGGGCAGGACGCATCACTCACGTCCTGCCCGTTCTTCATGTATTACTTCGCCAGCTGGTTGACCGCATCGACAACCGCCTGAGAGGTCAGCGTCGCGCCCGTCACCGCGTCGATGTCCACGCCCAGCGTCAGCGGCGCACTCTTGCCGATGAACTGGCTTGTGAACGCTTCGTCGGCACACTTGCCGCCCAGCGCGTAGAATTCGCCGGAAGCATCCACCGTCAGCGCCGTGATGACATGATTCTTGTCAATTTCCACCGTCACGGCCACGCCCTCGTGCCAGCCCTTGACCTTCGTGGTCAGCACCTTCGCGGGCGCTTCCGCATACAGGCTATTCACCGCGTCTACAACCGCCTGAGACGTAATCGTCGCGCTTGCCACCGCGTCAATGCCTTCGCCCAGCGTCAGCGGCGCGCTCTTGCCAACAAACTGGCTCGTGAACGCTTCCTCCGCGCACTTCTGACCCAGACCCGGCGTCTGCGTGGACGCATCCACCGTCAGGGACGTAATCACACCGTTTTCGTCCGTCACCTGCACCGTGATTTCGTTGCCATCATAGCCCGCAGCCGTTGCCGTCTTCACTTCCGCAGTCTGCGCAGCGGGTTCTTCCGTCGCAGCAGGTGCTTCCGTCGGCTCTTCCACAGGTTCAGCCGCTGCATACAGGCTGTTCACCGCGTCTACAACCGCCTGAGACGTAATCGTCGCGCTTGCCACCGCGTCAATGCCTTCGCCCAGCGTCAGCGGCGCGCTCTTGCCGATGAACTGCGCCGTGAACGCTTCCTCCGCGCACTTCTGACCCAGACCCGGCGTCTGGCTGGACGCATCCACCACCAGTGCCGTAATCACACCGTTCTCGTCCGTCACCTGCACCGTGATCTCCGCGCCGCCGAAGCCCGCAATCGTCGCGGTCTTCGCGTTTTCCAGCACCATGGGCGCTTCCGTCGCAGCAGGTGCTTCCGTCGCAGCGGGTTCAAGGTCTTCCGCCGCCATCGCGGGCGAAGTCAGCGCCGCGTTGATAGCTTCCACTGCCGCCGTCGAGGTGATGGTCGCGCCGGTCAGCCCGTCCACATTTTCATTCAGGGTAAACGGGCCGCTCTTGCCGATGAACTGCGCCGTGAACTCTTCGTCCGCGCAGCGCGTGCCGAAGCCGGGCGTCTGCGTGGAAGCGTCGATAACCAGCGCCGCAATCGTGCCATCATCATTCAGCGTCAAACGCGCGGTCACTTCGCCGTTGCCAAAGCCAACAGCCTTGCCCTGATGCACGTCGCCGGTCAGCTCAACCGTCTGCGCAGGCTTTTCTTCCTTCACGCCGAACGCCAGCACGTCGCCTTCGACGTCCTTGCCCAGCACATGGCTGATGCACTTCAGCACATCATTGGATGCCGCCAGCACCGCCTTGGAGGTGACGGTCGCGCCGGTAATCGCTTCGATGGTGTCGCCGCCGAACGCGCTCAGACCAATGAACGCCTCCGCACGAGCCGGTTCTTTCCAACGTGCGCCGAAGCCGTCCGTCTCGGCAAAGTTCGTGTCGCCAATCTGGCAGCCGACGATTTTGCCATCCATATCAACGCCCAGCGTCACAGCGACATTGCCGCCGTAGCCCTTGGCGGAGGACACCGCGCAGTAGCCGATGGTCTTGCCGTCCTTCTTCGCTTCCACCAGCGATGTAACATTGCAGCCATCCGGAATGCTCATGGTGCTGAAGGAATCCGCCTCCATGACGCTCTGGAACGCCGCGTTCTGCGCCGCTTCCTCATGCGCCTTGATGGGACCCGCCGTAATCGCATTCGTCACCGCCAGCAGCAGCGCCGCCGCCAGCGCAATCAGCGCCAGAATCAGGTACGCCGGAAGCTGTTTCCGAGTTGTCTTGGTTTCACTCATGGTTTATTGCCTCCTCCTGAGAACTATGAAAAAGTGAAATTGAAAGCTGATACTATTTTCAGAGGAAAATAGCGTATCATCGCAGGGACGTGTAGCCCCATTGCTTCATCAGGTCGTTCATCATCACCGTGCCGTCGCGCAGAATCATCAGCGCGGGATAGCCGTTCTCCTGCGTGAGCTGGAGCGCCTTTTCGCTGCCGAGGACGATGCACGCTGTCGCCAGCGCATCCGCGTCCATGGAGCTTTCTGCAATGATGGTTGCCGACGCCAAGTCGGAATCGGACGGCAGTCCCGTCCATGGCGAAAGGATATGATGATACCGCACGCCGTCGATGGTAAAGCCGCGCTCGTAGATGCCGCTGGTCACGACGCTGCGGTCGATGACGGATACGACGCCGATAGGACTGCTGCTGTTCGTGACGGACATGAGGCCGGTGGGGATGCTGCTGTTCGACTCGTCCGGATCCTGTACGCCGACGCGGTATGCCGATCCATCCGGCTTCGTCCCAACGGCGTAGACATTGCCGCCGAAATTCAGCATTGCGCCGCTGCACCGCCCACGCACCAGTGCCGCCACTCGGTCTGCAATGTAGCCCTTGGCGATGCCGCCGAGGTCAATCTGCATCCCAGCGGGCAGCGTAACCGTGTTGTTCTCGCCCAGCGTGAGCTGCTCGTCGTCCACCAGCGGCAGGGCGGCAATTCGCTCCTCATCGGTCGGCATACGGTTCGTGCCGCCGGTGAAGTCCCACTGCGCGGTCAGGGGCGCAATCGTGATGGCGAACGCGCCGCCGGTCAAGCGGTTGAGCTTCTTCGCTTCGCTGAGGACGTTCCACGTTTCCGCATCAACGGTCACGGTCTGCCCGTGAGCGTTGTTGATGCGGCTGACGTCGCTGCCCTCCACGGTTTTGGAGAGCATGTTCTCGTAGCGCTTGCAAGCCGCCCAGATGTCCTCCATCAGGGCATCGTCCGCGCCGTAGAGCGTGATGGTCACAACTGTGTCGAAGTAGAAACCCACACCCGTTGTTTTTTCTGCCGGGTCAACCGTGGCGGCCGCGGCGGGGGGTGTCGTCGGGGTTTCGCCGCCTGCCTGCTGCGCACTGCATCCGCCCAGCAGCAGCGTCAACGCCATCAGCCCCGAAAGCACCGCTGTTTTTTTCATTCCTTCACCACCAATTCCACACTTACCCGATTGGGCAGACAGATAATGAATTGCTGATTGGGGCGCGTCTCCCAGTTGTCCAGCGTCACTTCGCCCATTTGGACGCACAGCTGATTATGGCATGTTGAGGATGCCATCACTGCGCCGCGCTCGCTGATCTCAATCACGTTGACGCTGCCGTCCTCCTGTGTGACGGTCAATGTCTGCTTCTGCCCCAGCGGCACACGGGCGTACTCCGCGCCATCCACCGTCACGACGATTTCGCCATTTTGACCCCCGCTCGGACGCAGCAGCGTTACCGCCGCCAGCAGCCCGATGGCAAGTGCAACCATCAGCGCAATGACCCAATAGTTCTTCTTATCCATACTGCTCCTTTATCTTGGCATATGAATACATTGTGAATTATACCACGAACTCCATGCCGCGTCAATGTCAAGTTTTCGCGATTCAGTTGACTTTGCTTTCATACTTATATGCTATATGCGCGTGCAGCGCAGGGATTTCGCCTCTGCGGAGGCAAAAATTCTGTTTCAAATTCCTCAATTTTGTGGTATAATGATTCCAGCAGACTTCTGCAAAATGCACGTGAAACCAACGATTGGGAGGATTTTTACCATGGCTAAGGAACTTAAGGGCACGAAAACCGAACAAAACCTGCTGGAAGCCTTCGCGGGAGAATCTATGGCACGCAATAAGTACACCTACTTCGCATCGAAGGCGCGCAAGGACGGCTATGTGCAGATTGCCGAACTCTTCGAGGCAACCGCGGCGAACGAGAAGGAACACGCCAAAATGTGGTTCAAGCTGCTGGAGGGCGGCGAAATCAAGGATACCGCGGCGAACCTGCTGCACGCCGCTGAGGGCGAGAACGCCGAGTGGACAGACATGTACGTCCGCATGGCAGAGGAAGCGGACGCCGAGGGTTTCCCGGCGATTGCGCATAAATTCCGCATGGTCGCCGCCATCGAGAAGGCGCATGAGGAACGCTATCGCCGCCTGCTGGCGAACGTGGAAAATGACCTTGTGTTCTCCAAGGACGGCGACGTGATTTGGGAATGCGCAAACTGCGGCCATATCGTTGTGGGCAAGAAAGCGCCGGAAATCTGCCCGGTGTGTGCGCATCCGCAGAGCTACTTCATGGTCAAGGCGGAAAACTACTGATATTCCTGATTCTGATAGCAAGCACCCCTCCTTCGGCAAATCACCGAAAGAGGGGTGCATTTTGTACCTTGATCACTGCGCGAAAGTTTCAGCTGACGTTCGTCTTCCTCAATAAACACGCGGGCATAGCCTGAAAGCGTCACCCACTGAATCGCGCGAAAGGGAGTCCAGAGGGTCGAAGACCCTTTGGCGGAGTCCAGAGGCAGCGCCTCTGGTTACTTCTGGTCGGGAATCAGAACCGCCTTGATGCGGCGGACGCCAGCGGAAGAGGATTCTTCCTTCTGAATCTTGAACGTGCCCAGATCGCCGGTGTTCTGCGCGTGGGGGCCGCCGCAGATTTCAAAGGAGTAATCGCCCATCTTGTAGGTGCGAACCTTCTCGCCGTACTTGGACTCGAACAGGCCAATTGCGCCCTTCTCCTTCGCTTCCGGTACGGTCATCTCTTCGCACACAACCGGCACTTTCGCCTGAATCGCTTCATTGACCATCTTTTCGACCTGCGCCAGCTCGTCCTTGGTCACCTTGCGGCCGAAGGAGAAGTCGAAACGCAGACGTTCCGCCGTGATGTTCGAGCCCTTCTGCGCCACTTCGTCGCCGAGCACCTTGCGTAGCGCCGCGTGCAGCAGGTGAGTCGCGGTGTGCAGGCGCGCGGTTTCCTCGCTCGTGTCCGCCAGACCGCCCTTGAACTTCTGCTCAGCGCCCTGATGGCTCAGCTCCTGATGCTTGCGGAACGCTTCCTCAAATCCGGCGGTATCCACCGTCAGATTGCGCTCCTTCGCCAGTTCCACGGTCATCTCAATCGGGAAACCGTAGGTGTCGTAGAGGTGGAACGCCGTCTCGCCGTCAATCTTGCCGTCCGCCGCGCGGGACGCCACCTTGTCGAACTCCTTGTTGCCCTGCTTCAGCGTGCGGGCAAAGCGGCCTTCTTCCAGCGTCAGCTGATCGATGACGAACGCCGCGTTGCGCTCCAGCTCCGGATATGCATTCTTGTACTGGTTGATGATAACCTTCGCGATTTCGCAGGTGAAGCCGTCGGGCATACCAAGCTGCATCCCGTAGCGCACTGCGCGGCGAATCAGGCGGCGGAGAATATAACCCTGATCCGTGTTGGACGGGGACACGCCGCGGTCGTCGCCCAGAATAAAGGTGGACGTGCGCATGTGGTCGGCAATGATGCGGAACGCCTTGGTCGTTTCCTCATCCGCGCCGTACTCCTTGCCGGACAGTTCGGCAATCTTCGCCAGAATGTCGGTGAAGGCGTCCGTCTCATAGACGGTCTTTTTGCCCGTCAGCACACAAATCGTGCGTTCCAGGCCCATGCCGGTATCGACGTTCTTCTGCTTGAGCGGAATGAACGTGCCGTCCTTCTGCTTGTTGTACTGCATGAACACGTCGTTCCAGATTTCCAGATACGCGCCGCAGTGGCAGGCAGGCGAGCAGTTCGGGCCGCAGGGCTTTTTGGTGATGATGAACATCTCGGTATCCGGGCCGCACGGGCCGGTGATGCCCGCCGGGCCCCACCAGTTGTGCTCCTTCGGCAGATAGAACAGGTGGTCATCCTTCACGCCGCAGCTGCGCCAGAGATTGGCGGCTTCCTCGTCGCGGGGGCAGTCCTCGTCGCCCTCAAATACAGTGAACGCCAGCTTGTCGGGATCCAGACCGAGGTATTTTTCGCTCGTCAGGAACTCCCAGCTCCACGGAATCATTTCCTTCTTGAAATAGTCGCCCAGCGACCAGTTGCCCAGCATTTCAAAGAAGGTCAGGTGGCTGGGGTCGCCCACGTCGTCAATATCACCCGTGCGGATGCACTTCTGCACGTCGGTCAGGCGCGTGCCGGCGGGGTGGGGCGTACCCATCAGGTACGGCACAAGCGGGTGCATACCGGCGGTGGTGAACAGGACGGTCGGGTCATTTTCCGGAATAACGGAGGCGGAGGGAATCCGATGATGTCCCTTGGACTCCATGAACTGCTGGAACATTTCCCGCAGCTGGGCGGATGTAATCTGCTTCATAAAGGCTGCTCCCTTCAATTTCGCACAAAATGGGGTCAATCGCAAGGGCTATTATACCATTCTGTCATGCGATTTGCAAGGGCTTCACGCGGTTTCCTGCGCCATTTGCGCCTTCTGCGCACGAATGACCTTTGTCATCATCCACACGGCGAGGGCAAGTGTCAGCACATCCGCCAGCGGCTGGCAGACTTCCAGCCCGCGCAGCCCCCACACGTTCGGCAGCACCAGCAGCGTCGGAATCAGGAACAAGCCCTGCCGCGCCGCCGCCAGAATCGTCGAGCGGATGCCGTAGCCAATCGCCTGCGTGTACATGTTGCTCAGCGTAATAAAGCCCCACGCCCACACGGTCAGAATCTGAACGCGGAAGGTTTCCGTGCCGATGCGGATGACCTCCGGGTCGGAGCGGCGGAACAGCGTGACGACCGGCTCGGCAAAGGCGAATCCCGCCGCGCCCAGCACCAGCAGCACAATCGTCGTTACCTTGACGCTGAAGGAAAACGCGCGGTGCATCCGGTCATATTTTCTCGCGCCGTAATTGAAGCCGCAGACCGGCTGGAAGCCCTGCCCGAAGCCGACAACGGTGGAGTTGACGAAATTCAGGCAGCGGCTGACAATCGCGAACGCCGCAATCGCCGGGTCTCCATAGACCGCCGCGGCATTGTTGAGCAGCGACGTCGACACGCTCATGATGCCCTGCCGCCCCAGCGACGGCAGACCGTTGTTCAGGATTTTGGCGTACATCTGCTTCGTTGGACGGTAGTTGCGCGGATGAATCGTGATGGCGTCGGCGTGCGTGCTGCACATCACCAGCAGGATGACAAAGCTCGTCAGCTGCGAAATTGCCGTCGCAATCGATGCGCCCGCAATGCCCATGTTGAACACAAAAATCAGCAGCGGGTCAAGGAGCATATTCAGCACGCCGCCGGAAATGATGCCGACCATGCCATACGTCGCTAAGCCTTGGAAGCGCAGGAGGTTGTTCATTGACAGCGACCCCATCATGAACGGCGCGGCGAGGAAAATATACCGCGCATAGTCCAGCGCATATGGCATAGCAGTCTCCGTTGCGCCGAGCAGGCGCATCAGCGGCTCATTGAACGCATTGCCCAGCACCGCAATCAGCACGCCCGCCGCCACTGCGGAAAAGAAGCCGACCGCGCTGTACACTTCCGCCTCCTTGCGCTTGCCCATGCCCAGCAGATGGCTGACGTTCGTGCCGCTGCCCATGCCGAACATGAACGCCAGCGCCTGAATCATCGCCATCACGGAAAAGACAATGCCGACGGCGGCGGAGGCGGATGTGCCGCTTGCGGTGGCTTCCGCCGTGCCAATTTGGCTGACGAAATAGGTGTCCGCCATATTATAAATGGAGGTAATCAGCATTGAGCAGATGGTGGGAAGCGCCATTTTCGGGATAATCTTCTCCACCGGCTGCGTCAGGAGCATTTGCTGTCTTTCTTCGGCGCTCATCGCCATAGGATTTGCCCTGCCTTTCTCATTCTCTCTACGCATGGAAGCCCTTTCAGAGCATACCGAATGAAATATTCTGCAAAAATCCCGAAAATCCTTGTTTTTTTCGCCGCACTTGACAAAGAAAGTCAGATGCAGTACCCTTGTATTGGGGAGAGCATCCCCCGAAAGGCAGAAAATCGACATGAAATCGACCGAAGAAATGCTGCAAGCCGCTGTACAGCAGCTGCAAACCGCGGAGCAGGCGCGCCTAACCAGCGAAACCGACCCTGCACGCCGGCAGCTGCTGCACCTGCTCTATGCGCGGGAAGCCGCCGCGCTGCAATCCATGACACTGATACGCGCTGAAATCCCTGCCACCCAAAAGCGGGACTGGAAGCCGCTAATTCTCCCGCTCGCCGCCGCGGTGCTGAATCTGGGTGCGCTGGCGCTCTGGCTGACGCTGCCCAACTGCGTGACGCCGGAAAACAGCGGCTGGATGGGGCGATTCGCGCTGTGCATCGTTGCGCAGTCGGTATCGCTCTGCGCCGCCATCGGGAGCATTGTGAGCGCCATGCGCCGCAAGCCTCCCAAGCCTGTTGTGGTGGCGGATGAGACTGAGTTCCGCCGCCGTTTGGTGGAAGCAGAAGGGCGAATCGCTTTGGACGCGCAGACCATCGAAGCGCTTTTTGCGCAGGAATCTGTTACCATCATCAGCACAGGCGCGGAAACGGCAGCAGAGCTATATGCCTCACTGTACGAAATGGCACAGGATGCCCGGCTGGACGGCGACGCAAATCAGGAAAAAGCGCTCTCGTGGCCGCTGTCGAATGCAAAGCGCCTGTTGAATGCGGTCGGCTGCGAAGCGGTGGACTACACGCCGGAAACGGCGATGTTTTACGACGTGATGGACGCGGACATCACCCAGCAGCGCCGCCCCGCGATTGTGCAGAAGGCGGACGGAATTGTGCAGCAGAGGGGACTGTATTTAAGGAAGGGGTAACGCCGTCACTGCCCCCTTGACCCCTCCGCGCGATTGGATCGGTCGCTCATCCATACTCCTCCCGCGTGTTTATTCTCTTTTTTCCCTACCCCTATCCCCATGAGGTGAATTATGCGTTATTTTGGTTTTGACCTTGGTGACGGCGAAAGCTGCGTCGCCCTCTATTCCGACCAGCATGTCGCCCCCATTATCCTCCCCGTCCACGGGCGCAACAGCTTCATCACGGCCCTCGCCCGCTATGACGGTCATCCCGTCGTTGGGACACTTGCCAGCGATAACCCCCAGGCTGAAGACCTCCGCGTCTGCTTCAAGCGCAACTTCCGCACCAACAGCGATTTCGTCAACCAGACCGTCGCCGCCTTCGCAAAAGGCGTCCTGACCGCCCTGCAAGACCATAGCGTCGTCCGCCATATCATGGAGACAGAAGACGTCAGCTTCATCGTGGGCTGTCCGGCGGATTGGGCGGACAGCGACCGCACGCGCTATGCGTCCCTGCTGATGGACGCGGGGCTGCCCAATGTGCGCATCGTGCCAGAATCGCGGGCGGCATTCCTGTCCGCGTCGACCGCGGAAGAGGACGAAACGCTCCGCCGGGCGCTGATGGACTGCGCGCTGGTGATTGACCTTGGCTCCTCCACCATGGATTTGGCGTATGTCTGCGACGGGCGGGAGTACGCCGTCAGCACAATGGGCGTGCAGCTGGGCGGCGGTATGCTGGATGAGCTGTTGCTGGAGCGGGCGATAGACGCGCTGTGCGCAGAGGAAGCGGAACTTGTGCGGGAAATCCTGCGCGAAAAAAGCGCGTGGAAGAGCCGGATGATGCTGTCCGCGCGGCGGCTCAAGGAGCAGTTCTTCACGCTCGGCACGGGCGAAGAGCTGACGAAGCGCGAGACGATTTTTTGCGAGGGGCGGCATGTGCTGAACCTCACCATCAGCGCCGCCATCGTCGAGGAACTGTGCGAACGCCCGTCACCGCTATTGGAGGGTGAATCCTTCCGCAGCCGGATGATGAACTGTCTGCTGATGGCGCAGCAAATGACGGCGCAGCGTCCGCCGAAGGTCGTGCTGCTGACAGGCGGCGCGTCGCGGATGACGTTCTTCCAGCAGCTTTGCCGTGAGACATTCCCGGACAGCGTGCTGCACGTTTCCGCAACGCCGGAATTTGACATTGCGCGCGGATTGGCGTACGCGGGGCATGTGGACGAAATGGTCAGACGGCTGAAGGCAGATGCCGCGGCATATGTAGAAAGCGATGCGGTGGAGCAGAAGGTGCAGTCCGCTATGTCCGCGCTGACAGAGCAGCTTTCCGCCGCAATGGCGCGTCAGCTGACGGACAGCGTGCTCGTGCCGGAATACCGAAAGTGGCGGCAGGGCGAAACGGCAACGCTGGGCGACATGGAAGATGCGTGCCAGAAGCGGGCGGAATCGCTGCTGATGTCACCGGAATGGAGCGCAGCGCTGTCAGAAGTGGTCTCGCCGTGGCTGGACAACATTCTGATGGACGTGCAGCGTAACCTCAACCGCCTTTGCGAGCAGTATGGCGTGGATGTGCAGCGCTTGCAGATTCGGCAAGCCATGGTGACAACGAGCACTTTGCCGATGCGGGACAATCTGCCGATGCCGGAAATGCCGCTGATGGAGGTGCTGCTGGATATTATCGTCGCGATGGTAGCGGCGAACCTCTGCGGCGGCGGCGGGATCGCGCTGATTGCGTCCGGCCCGGTGGGGCTGGTCATCGGCGCGGCAATTGGGTTGATTGCCATGTTCGTCAGCCGTCCCGCGCTGGACAAGCTGACCCGTCCGCTGATGCGGCAAATGAACATTCCCAAACTTCTGCGGAAGACGGCGAATGAACAGCGGCTGCTCAGCGACAGCAATCAGAAAAAGATGGCGCAGACGATTCGGGATGCGCTGGCAGAGGACGAAGCGCTGCAAGTTGGGCTTTGCACGCAGATTGGGCAGTGCATTGACAGTGCGATTCTTCGCCTGACGGAAGAAAAGGGCATGGCCGTGGTATAACAAAACGCCCGGCGGATGGAGGATTATTGTTCCTCCACTCGTCGGGCGCATTTTTCTTTTGGGATGGCTTTCTGCGCTTCCGCTGCCGCTGCAAATTGCGCGGACAGGTCAATCAGCGCCGCCCCTTGTCACTTGTGTCCTGCCGGGCAGTTCTGCCATGCGTACTCAATGGCTTGCTGATGGTAGGTATCCACCTTGCCGGATTCGTGACCCTTCGAATTCGTGAAGTGCATACAAATCTGACCCGTCATGTTGTTGTCCGGGATGGTGTCGCCGTCAGGGTTGTGCGGCATACCGAACAGGGAGCACGCGAACGTCCTGTTGCCAATGGTAATCAGGCAGGGACGGCGCTGCCACAGGTTCTTATCCCAGATTTCCTGCGCGTTGTTCACGCCGTAAATCTGGCACAGGCGCGCAGTGTCGGCGGCAGTCACGGGCTCAATGTCCGCGTGGCTGTAACCCGCCCAGCGGCGCGCCCACCAGACGATGCCCGTCTTCACGTCGTAAATCTTGTAGCTGGCGCCCTTCGCCCACAGCTGCTGGATGCCGCCTGTGTACCAGTCAATCTTCTCTGCCGGGTAGAACTGGAAGTTGTAGTCCGTGTAGTCGTCCGCGCCGGGTTCAACTGTGCCGAACAGCGCGTGCTGCGTCTGCTTGCCCGCAATGCCATCCACCGTCAAGCCCTTGGCGCTCTGGAAGGCGCGAACCGCCGCCCGAACCGCGGAGGTGTACACGTTCGTGACGCTGCCGGGGTAGTAACCCTGATTGATCAGCTCCTGCACGAGGCGGGTTACAGCGTCGCCCGTCGAGCCAAGGCGCAGAGTGGTGTAGGTTGCGCTCGGCTTCGTGGTGGGACTGCCGCTGGGCGCGGGCGTCGCGGTCGGCAGGGTGCCGCCGTTATTGTTGCTCTTGCTTACCATATCGGAGCGGATGTAGCCTTCCGTGCCATTGCTCAGGCGGATGAGATACCAAGTGTAGCTGCCCGCCTTTATATTCTCGGTATAGTACGGGAGCACCGTTCCCTTCTTCACGCGGGTGAGAATGCTGCTGCCGTTCGCGGTGGCGCGGATGTTCACGCCGTCACGCGTGGTAACGATGTAGCCCTTCGCCGCGTCAGGCTGAGGCGTTGCCGCGCCGGGGTTCTTGTTCAGCCATTCTTGATATTCCGCCTGCGTCATCACCTTGACGCAGCTGCCCAGCACCCACACTTCCGTGGAGTTGTAGACAACGCGATACCAAGTGGACGTGCCCGCCGTGGTCGTGGCGTTGAACGCCAGCACCGTGCCCGTACGCACCTTCGCGACGGACTTGCTGTCGCGGCTGGCCGTCTGGCGGAGGTTGACGTAATCCAGCGTCGTCTGAACATAATTGGTCTGCTGAATGCTGCCCGTAGGCGCGGGCGTTTCCTTCGGGATGCCCTTGCCCGCGAGGTAGCTGGCTTCCTGTGTGGCGGAGAGCTTGTAGGCGCAGTCGCCGCGCACGAAGCCCGTGTAACCGTCCGCCGAGACGGGATACCACGTCACGCCGTTCGTGGTGATAACTGTGCCAATCAGCGGCCAGACAGACTCTTTCGCCAGCTGGTGGATGGTTTCACCGCCGATGGTGCGGCGCAGATTCGTGCTGGGCTTGGTAATCTGAATATAGCCGTAGGTGCTGATGCTCGTGGTCGGCGCGGGTGTCGGCGTGACAGTCACCTGATTGCCGTTCAGGTCGCACGGTACGGCACAGTCGGAGCGCACATAGCCGGTCTTGCCATCGGGCGTGCGGACGCAGAACCACTGGTAGCGTCCGGAGGACACCGTTGCACCCGCAATGGGGAGAATCAGCCCGATGTCATACTGTCCCTGCGACCTGCCCGCGGGGGAAACACGCAGGTTGACACCGGTTTTCGTCAGCTTGACATAGCCGGAATAGACCACAGGGGTCGCGGTAACGGAAGGCGCAGCGGTCGCTTCACCCAGCGGATTGCCGTTCTGGTCGCACACGCGCACGAAGTCGCCGCGGATGTATCCCGCCAGATTGTTGTAGCGGACGTAATACCACAGATAACTGCTGCCAGAGGTCTGGACAGGCGCGCCGATGCAGGTCAGCACAACATTGCGCGGAACCTGCACGATGACTTCGCCGCCCGCGCTCAGGCGCAGGTTGACGCCTGCCGCCGTGGTGATGACATAGCCGTAAGCGCTGCCGGATGCCGGCGTAGGCGTGGGCGTGTTGATGACGCCGCTGCCCGCTGTGTATTCCACCACGTCCGAGCGGACATAATAGACTGTGTTGTCCGTGCCGTAATACACCGGATACCAGGTGAAGCCGCCCTTATCCTGCGAAACCCCAGCGACGGAGAGCGTCGAGCCCTTACCCTGCCAGAGCGCGCGGGTCGTGCCGTTGGGCGCGTCGCGCAGGTTCGCGGAGTCATACAGCAGCTTCACCGTGCCGTAGACGGAAGGCTGAGGTGTCGCCGTCACCGCCGCGGTCAGCACACGGATAAAGTTGGACTGGATATAGCCTTCCTGTCCGTTGTAGCGAATCTGATACCAGTGATTTTCGTCAATTGTATCCGGAATGGTAAGCAGCGTCACCACCGTACCGCTGTTCAGCTTGCCGATGACCCCAGCGCTCAGGCTGGGCGCAACGCGGAAGTTCGTGCCGCTGGCGGTGATTTCACCCGTACCGTAAGTGACTTGAGAGGTCGTCGGAGTGGGCGTAATCAGCGAGACGAGCGGGGTCGACGTTGTACCGCCCATGATGCTGGTATCAAACGGAAAATCGCTGCCGCTGGCAGGCGTGGCGGTCACGAGAGCATCATCCGCCGAAGGCTGAAGCGTGAGCGCGGGTGTCTGCGCGGGGGCAGGGGTCGCCGTCACATTCACGCGGCCGCTGGCAAGGTACGCCTCTGTTTCCTCCGCCGTCAGCGGACGGAAGAACGACGCGCGCACATAGCCGATGTAGGTGCGCCCATTGGGGGTCGGATGCGTGCTGTTGACCTTATACCACGTTGTGTCGCCGCGAACGACGGTATCAAGGATTTCGCAGACGAATCCCGTATTGATGCGGAACCAGTAGTTCGCGCTCGTGGACGGCTGCTTACGGACGATAACATCATCCGCCGTTGCCATGCCGTACGCGGCGGCGGTGGTCGTTCCTTCCGCAGCAGATTCCGCATAGCCCACGTCGGGGACGGCGGCGGGAGTCAGCCCGCAGAGCGTCAGCACGAGGGTCAGCGTCAGGAGAGTCCGCATCCAATGCCAGCTGTGCTTCATCAATGGTTCACCTCAAAGTTCGTGCGCCAAGGCGCAAAGATGGTTTGTTAACATTGTATTACAAATCGAGGGCGGTGTCAAGCAAACAGGCGGATTATTTACAATTCTCCAGCGCTTGAAAACGCACAGAGAAGATATTCGACTTTGAACGGCGGAAATCCTGCTGAAAGCCTTGTATTTCCGTACTTTTCCGGTTTTTTTGCCCACGCGGAAAATACGGCGGAAAATGCACTGCTTGACAAAACAAATGCGAACGGGTACAATAAAGTATGGAGAAAATTCGTCAATTAGTACCCAAAAAGACCATGATGGAGGAATCATCCGATGCAGCAGCTGTACCTGACCGGCGACGGGGCTTCAGCAAGCGCCGCACAGCTTATGAACGCGCTGAACGTGCCGTTTTCCGGCTTCCAACTGACCCCCGTGCGCGTTGGCGGCAGCCTGCGCGGCGAAGCGCTGCACCTGCTGCTTCCGCCGCCGAAGCCGCGGCTGAACGACGTGCTGTGCCGCGTCCGGCTGACGGAAAAAGACTGGCTGCTCCTGCCGCAGGTGATGGAGGAAATCGCCGCGCCGGGGCTGTGCGGAACGTTCAGCACGCGCACGCCCATCCTCATTGACCGGATTGAACCGGAAATGCTTGCATGTCCGGCGTTCTGCGACGCGCTGATGCAAGTGCAGGCGCGGGAGCAGCTGGCGATTTTTGTCATGGCGGACGGGGCAGAAAAGCCGCTGCAGCAAATGATGCCTGAAAATCGGCAGCGGTGGTTTTCCGCGCCCGACACACCGGCGGAGACGCTCGTGGAAGCGGCCATGCTGCGGTTGTAACCATCATCATGCGTTTTTTAGCAAATTCTAATCTGTTTCCCTTGCGATTCAAAGGAAAAATGGGGTATACTGAGCATGTCAGGTGGAACGAAAGGAGTGACGAACATGCCTGATCTGGAGAAATTTGTGAAAGACGTCATGTACGGCGGAATCGGCGCGGCAGCGTCTCTGGTGGAAAAGGGCGGCGATCTGGCGCGCTCGCTGGTGGAGAAAGGGCAGGAGACTGTCCGGAACAGTCAGGGCACGGCGGACGACATCAAGCGTCGGCTTCAGGAGTTCTGCGACGGGCTGATGAAGCGCGGCGAGATCGACATCTCGAAGCTGACGCCGGAACAGCGCGCGGAACTGCGCCATCAGCTGGAAGAAATGGACTATCAGGAAATTTGGGGCAAGGAAACGCCCGAAGCGGCTGACGCGCCGACTACGGAAGCGCCTGAAACGCCGGAAGCCCCCGAAGCCCCGGTTGACCCCGAACCCGTGAACGAACCGGAAGCGCCGAAGGAAACCGAACCCGCCGAAGCGGACAAGCCCGAACTGTCGGATGATGCCATCCCGGTTGGCGGCGAACCGCACGACGACGCACAATAAGCCACAAACAGCCCTCTCTGTCACACGGCAGGGAGGGCTGTCTTATTTTGCATGGATAAACACGCGGACACTGTATGAAAATGCGACCAACTCAATCGCGAAAAAGGGTCAAGGGAGGAACTCCCTTGCAGGGTGCAGGGACAGCGTCCCTGCTGGGGTCAAGGGGCAAAGCCCCTTGCGCCTCCCCACCTTACTTCATGAACACGAACTTTTTGAACTCCATCAGGCAGCGGCCGGCGAAGAAGTCGCCCGTCCAGCCGGAATAGTGCGTCGTGACGGCGAAGTAGAGCGCGTGCCGCCCCGTGACCGCCTTCACGCGCGTCTTGATGCACTCCGCGCCGCGCCCAACGTGGAAGCAGCCGATTTCCTCGCCATCCTCCGCGTCCAAACGCACATGCACGTCGCACGCGCAGCCGAAGCCCATCACATCCGTGAAAAGCTGCATCGTCTTGCTGCCGTAATCCGCGCCGAAATCAAAATACTTGTAGCCCATAACGCAGCCGTCCTGAATGTTCGTGATGACGCGCTCAAACGGCGTCCGCTCGGCAATCAGCGCGCCGCCCTTCAGCACACACGCCAGTTCCGCGGGCGTTTCCTCATACGGATTCAGCGCGTCCGAGAAGCCCAGCGACGTCATCTCCACCGGCGGAATCGTGCCGTCCGGCAGAATCTCGATTTTTTCCACGCACGCGCGGCGGCTCATCACCGAACCATTCGTCATGCGGTGATAGAAGATGTACCACTGGTTGCCAATGCGGCAGATAGACCCGTGGTTGTTGCCTGCCGGGTAATCCACGCCGTTATCGACGATGTAACCGCGATAGGTGTAGGGGCCCATCGGCTTGTCGGACGTGGCGTAGGCAAGGCGGCTGCCGCGCTTGGGGGAATAAATGAAGTAGTAGGTATCCCCGATTTTACGCAGCGACGCCGCCTCATAGAAGCGGGAATCGGGATCGGTGAATCCGCCGTTTTCCGTCACTTCGCAGGGGATGATGTGCTCCAGATAGGTGCCATCCAGCACATGCGTCATATCCTGCGGGTCAATCTTCGCGATGAACGAGCGCTCGAAGCCGCACGCGATATACACCTGCCCGTCATCATCCACCAGCACACCGGGGTCGATGAACCAGCCGTTGACGCACACAGAATCCGGAATCGTATACTTGTAGCGCCCCAGCAGCGTGAACGGGCCTTCGGGGCGGTCGGACACGGCGACGCACCCCTTCGCGCCGATGATGTAGGCGAAGAGGTAATACTTTCCGTCCTTCTCCACCACGTCTGGAGCATACAGCTCGTTGTGTTCTTTTGTCCAGTCGGTGTCGGCGGGATGGTCGAACGTGTCGCGCGTGCGGAAAATAACGCCGTGATCCGTCCAGTGACCAAGATCGTCCACAGGCGCAGACCAGCACTTCAGCACATAATCGCAGAATTGGTCGTGCCCGACTCGGTCATGCGAGCCGTAGACATACACGCGGTTGCCAAAAACGCGCGGTTCGCCGTCTGGAATGTACTCCCACAGCGGCAGATAGGGATTCGGCATGGATAATTCCTCCTTTTTCGTGGGAATGAAAGTCTTTATCAACACTATACCGCCCAAAAAGCAGGAAGTCAAGCGGTGAATGGCGAATAAATAAACTATGCACCTTTCCGATGATGCGAAAGGTCACAAAGGAGGCACAACTTATGTCTTTGACCCCCCATGATATTGCCCGTATGCTCGACCACAGCACGCTCCAGCCTTTCCTGACGGAGGATGATATCCGCCGCGGCTGCGAGCTGGCACTCAAGTACAACACCGCGTCCGTCTGCGCACGTCCCTGCGATGTGCCGATTTTGACGGAAATGCTGCGCGGCAGCGACGTCAAGGTCTGCACCGTCATCGGCTTCCCGCACGGCGCACACGCCACGCAGATTAAGGTGGACGAAGCGCGTCTGGCGCTGGATCAAGGCTGCGAAGAGCTGGACATGGTCATCAACATCGGCGAAATGATTCGCGGCAACGAAGCGTATGTGCAGGATGAAATCAAGCAGATTTGCGACCTTGCGCACAGCCGGAACGCGATTGTCAAGGTGATTTTGGAAACCTGCTACCTGACGGACGCGCAGAAGAAGCGCTGCTGCGAACTTTCGGAAGCGGCGGGTGCTGATTTCGTCAAAACGTCCACAGGCTACGGCACAAAGGGCTGCACCATCGACGACCTGAAGCTGATGCGCGCGTCCGTTTCCGACCATGTGCGCGTGAAGGGCTCCGGCGGCATCCGCGATTTGGACACCGTGCTCGCCGCCCGCGCCGCCGGTGCATACCGCTGCGGCGTTTCCGCAACCGAGAAAATCATGGCAGAAGCCGAAGCACGCTACCGCGAAGGGAAGCTGTGAGAGGGGGAGACTCAAGGAGCGTTGCCCCTTGACCCCACAAGGGACTTCGTCCCTTGACCCTTTCGCGCGATT
>ERZ791801.1047-NODE-1047-length-21094-cov-3.099957_pt1 | contig 21094 bp, 17 predicted proteins | sample MGYA00510309_ERZ791801 | MGnify/ENA primary metagenome ERZ791801 (study PRJEB30046, sample SAMN00791979) | human gut metagenome | study: EMG produced TPA metagenomics assembly of the A metagenome-wide association study of gut microbiota in type 2...
GGTGAAAATGGATGTACGCAAAAAGCTGCGCCAAAGATTGCAGCAAAAAGATATTTTAATCCTGCCAGGTGTTTATGATGCTTTGACGGCTAAAATTGCAGCAGCAGCTGGCTTTGAAGGCTTAGTAATGGGTGGTTATGGTGTAGCCGCCAGCAGGCTGGGAGAGCCGGATGTTGGTTATCTATCCATGACAGAGATGGCAGAAGCGCTGCGGTGTATTACAAGGGCTGTACAGCTGCCGGTATTTGCTGATGGAGATACTGGTTATGGTAATAATTTGAGTGCCATGAGGACGATGAGAGAGTATGAGGCAGCTGGAGCTGCAGCAGTACTATTTGAAGATCAGGTTTGGCCCAAACGCTGCGGGCATATGCGCGGCAAGCAGGTTATAGATGCTGCCGAACATGCCAAGAAGCTGCGTGCCGCTGCTGATGCTAAAACATTTGCCGATACGCTGCTCATTGCAAGGACTGATGCTAGAGCAGTACTTGGATTAGATGCTGCTATTGAAAGAGGCAAGCTGTATTTGGACAACGGTGCAGATGCACTTTTTATTGAAGCACCGCAGGATATTGGCGAATTAGAGACAATATGCCGCAGTTTTCCTGATACGTTTCTGATTGCCAATATGATAGAAGGCGGCAGGACACCGGTACTTACAGCTTCGCAGCTGCAGGAGCTTGGTTTTAAAGTAGTTTTTTGGCCCTGTACTTCGGTTTATACGGTAACCAAAGCTTTTGGGACGGTCATGCGTCAGCTGCGTGAACAGGGGACAACGACAGGCAGCGGGCAGGAAATGCTCAGCTTTGGACAGTTTAACGAATTTATCGGGCTCAATGCATATAATGAGCTTGATCAAAAATATAAATAAAATTAGCAATAAGGGGAGTGTTTGATTATGAAATGGATGAAAAAGTTTACGGCAGCAGCGTTAATTGCTGCGATGGCATTAGTTGGTGGCTGCGGAGGCGGCGGTGATAAAAAAGCTGCTGACGGCGGAACTGTAGAACTGAAGATGGCAACGGCTCTTCCGGCAAGTCATCCGTTGGTAAAAGCAATGGACAGCTTGAAAGAAAAGGCTGCAGCTAAATCAGGCGGCACAGTTAAGATTTCAATTTATCCGGCAGGCCAGCTGTACAATGATAAAAATATGAATGATGCTATTATGTCCGGCGGTATTGATATGGGGCTTAATACAGTAGGCAGATGGGCAAGTATTATTCCTGCTATGGACGTTTTTGATGTGCCTTTCCTGTTCCCAGATTATGAAAAAGTTGACAAAGCAATTGACGGCGGTCTTGGTGATAAACTGGGCAGTGAGCTGCACAAAAAAGGTGTACGTCCGCTGATTTGGGCTGACTATGGTTTTGTACAGTTTGCCAATAATAAAAAGGAAATTAAATCTCCTGCTGATTTTGCCGGACTCAAGATTCGCGGCTACAGCAAATATTCTGCTGAAACTATCAAAGCTTTGGGCGCGTCTTCTGTAACTATGGGCTCCAGTGAAGTTTACATGGGCATCCAGCGCGGTACTATTGACGGACAGACTTCCGGTACTACAGCAATGCGTGACCGCAAAATGTATGAAGTACATGAATATCTGACTATTACCAATCATGCTTCTCCTGAATTTATCGTTGCTATTAACGAAAAATCTTATAACAAGCTGAATGACAGTCAGAAAAAAGCGCTGAATGAAGCTGCTCAGGAAGTACGTAACGATATCAGAGCTAATGCGAAAAAAGAAGATTTGCAGGCTTTGGAAGACTTGAAGGCTAAAGGCATGAAGGTTTATATAGTACCTGAAAATGAGATGCAGGCATGGCGTGATGCAACTGCACCGGTATGGGATACCTTTGTGAAGGAAAATGGCAAACTCGGTCAGGAGTTAATTGATATCTGCACTAAATCCTGATGACTTGTTTGTGTTTGAAGTGAGAGTGATATAGTGGAAAGATTTATTACGGTATATGATAAAATTTTACATTTACTGACTAAAGCGGCAGGGGTTATTGCCGGACTTTTAGTACTGTTTACCGGCTTTATGATTGTTTATGAAGTAATTTGCCGTGGTGTATTTAATGCGCCGACCGAATGGGTTATGGAAATCTCTACCTATTGCGTAGTTGTAGCCGGTTTTCTGGGCATGGGTGTTGCTTATGCTGGCAAAAAGCATATCCATGTAGATATTGTGATGTCAAAGATGTCGCCGAAAACTCGCTGCTATACAGAGTTTTTCACTGCTATAATCGGTTTATTCTACAGCCTGGTTTTTATGCAGGAATCCTGGCAAATGGCAATGTTCTCGTTGGAAATAAACAACTGCGCACCTACTACCTTGAGTACGCCGCTGTGGATACCCCAGATGGCGATGCCTATAGGTATGCTGGTTCTGTTTTTGCAGATTATTCGTACTTTATTAGTAGATTTTGTAAAGATTAAAAACAATGATTTCAGTGAGGAGGTAAAATAAATGATATTAGGATTTACCGCTTTACTGCTGTTATTGTTAGTTATGGGTCTGCCAGTTGCCTTTTCCCTGGGTATGGCAGGCGTTGCCGGTATGCTGCTTTTTATGGGCGGCGACGGAGCGTTGGCACAGCTGCCGATTATCGGCTACAAGTCGCTGGATGACTTTGTTTTGACAGCGGTGCCCTTATATATTCTGATGAGCCAGATTTTGCTTACCGGTAAGGTTGGCAATGATTTGTTTGAACTGGCTAATAAATGGCTGCGCCATCTGCCTGGCGGTCTTGGCATTGCTACTGTTATGGCCTGCGCTGTTTTTGCTGCTATTACCGGTTCTTCCGTAGCGTGTGCAGTTACTATCGGTGCCATTGCTATCCCGGAAATGCTTGCCCGTGGTTATGAGCGTTCACTGGTTCTGGGCGCTGTAGCGGCTGGCGGAACTTTGGGTATTTTAATTCCGCCGTCTATTCCTATGATTTTATATGGTGCAATTACTGATGAATCTATTGGTAAGCTGTTTATGTCCGGTGTTGTACCCGGTGCTATTTTAACAGTTTTGTTTATCATGATTGTAGTTTATCGGTCAAGAAATCTGCCTCGGGAAGATGCGGCCAGCTGGGATGAACGTATCAGTGCTTTAAAGAAATCCTTTTGGGGTTTGCTGCTGCCGGTAATCGTAGTAGGCGGCATTTATACAGGTGTCTTTACGCCGACTGAAGCTGCCGGTATCGGTACTGTTTACAGCTTGATTATTACCTTTGGTATTTATCGTACTCTTTCGCTGAAGGATATGCCCGAGATACTGGAAGATACTATAAAAACTACCTGCATGATTTTTGCCATCATGATTGGTGCCAGTCTGTTCGGTTTTGTACTTACCATTTTGGATGCACCGCAGGCATTAACTAATTTTGTTGTCGATATGCAGACTAATCGTTGGGTTATTTTTGTTGCAATTAATATTCTGCTTCTGTTCCTGGGCTGTATTTTGGAATCTGTTTCCATCATATTTATTACGCTGCCGATTTTATTCCCGCTGATTGTAAGATTAGGCTTCGACCCGATCTGGTTCAACGTAGTAATGCTGATTAACCTGGAGCTGGCATTGATTACTCCTCCGGTAGGTATGAATCTGTTTGTATTGCAGGGCATTAGTCCCGATAGTAAGATGACGCAGATTATCAAAGGCGTTATTCCTTTTGGTGCTGTAATGGCACTGGAAATCTTGCTGCTGTGCTTCTTCCCGGAGATTGCTACCTGGCTGCCCAGTGTTGTTAAATAATATGCTATTTTATTGACAGAGAGTTATAAAAAGAATATAATGGAAAAGCAGTTAGAAGGATGCTCCTTGACAGGCATCCTTCTTCTTTTTAATTAGTGAAGGAGAGAATCATAAGAATGATTAGAAATGATTTACGTAATATAGCTATCATTGCTCACGTTGACCATGGCAAGACTACTCTTGTTGATGCTATGCTGAAACAAAGCGGTATTTTCAGAGCTAATGAACATGTTGAAGAACGTGTAATGGACTCTAACGACCTGGAACGTGAACGCGGCATTACCATTCTGTCTAAAAATACTGCTGTTATGCATAACGGCACTAAAATCAATATTCTGGATACTCCGGGCCATGCTGACTTTGGCGGTGAGGTTGAACGTGTATTGACTATGGTTGACGGCGTATTGCTGTTAGTTGATGCTTATGAAGGCCCTATGCCGCAGACTAAATATGTACTGCGCAAGGCTTTGGAACAGCATTTGAAACCTATCGTAGTTATCAATAAAATTGACCGTCCGGACCAACGTGTTACCGAAGTAATTGATGAAGTACTTGACTTGTTCATCGAACTGGATGCAGATGAAGATCAATTGGAATTCCCGGTTGTACTGGCTTCTGCCCGCAACGGTATTGCTAAGCTGTCCATGGATGAAGAAAGCAATAATCTGGAACCTTTGTTCAAAGTTATCTTGGAGAATATTCCTGCACCTGATGTAGATGTGGAAGCTCCGCTGCAAATGCTAGTTAATACCTTGGACTACGATGATTATGTAGGCCGTATCGTTGTAGGCCGTGTTGTTCGCGGGACCATTCACAATGGTGAAAACATTACCTTGATGAATGAAGAAGGCAGTAAAAAAGCAAAAATTGGCAGACTCTACACTTATCAGGGACTGAAACGTGCAGAAGTACAGGAAGTTGCAGCAGGCGATATCGTTGCCCTCATCGGCCTGAATGATGCAAATATCGGCGATACTATTGCTGACTATGAAAACCCGGAAATGCTGAAAGGTCTGAAAATCGACGAACCGACTCTGTCCATGATTTTCTCTGTTAACAACAGTCCTTTTGCTGGCCGTGAAGGTGAATTTGTTACCAGCCGTCACTTGCGTGATCGTCTGTTTAAAGAAATTGAAACTAATGTTTCCATGCGTGTGGAAGAAACTGAAAGCCCGGATGCTTTCAAAGTTTCCGGACGTGGTGAACTGCATCTGTCCATCCTTATTGAAACCATGCGCCGTGAGGGTTATGAACTGCAGGTAGGTAAACCGAAAGTTATCATGCATCGTGATGAAAACGGTACCTTGCTTGAACCTATGGAAGCATTGACTATTGATGTACCGCAGGATTACATGGGCGCTGTTATGGAAGGCCTGGGTCTGCGTAAAGCTGAACTGACCAACATGACTGAAATGGCAGGCTATCTGCGTATGGAATTCAAGATTCCTGCTCGTGGTTTGATTGGTTTCCGCAACCAATTCCTGACTGATACTAAAGGTAACGGTATCATGAACCATGTATTTGCTGGCTATGAAGAATACAAAGGCGAAATTCCTGGTCGTACCCGCGGCAGCCTGGTTGCTTTTGAAACCGGTGAAACTACTTCCTATGGTATTGGCAATGCTCAGGAACGCGGTACCATGTTTATCATTCCTGCTGAACAGGTTTATGAAGGACAAATTATCGGTGAAAACAGCCGTGAAGATGATATGGATGTTAATCCCTGCAAAAAGAAACATGTCAGCAACATGCGTGCTTCCGGCAGTGATGATGCTATCCGCCTGATTCCGCCTAAAACTTTCTCTCTGGAACAGGCATTGGAACATATCAATGATGATGAACTGGTAGAAGTAACTCCTAAGAGCATCCGTATGCGTAAAAAAGTTCTTGATCGTGTAGAACGTGGCCGTATGCGCGGTCGTGCTAAAAATAATCAATAATTTTTTATTTCCGGCAGGAGTTTTACCTATGCACAGAGAATATAATTCTCTACTATAGTATTTACATGGGATATGGGGGCAATACCAATGGACTTTAAAAATACGGCAATGAAATTCTTCTCTGCAGAAGAACATGAAGAGCAAATTTTTGACGGACCTCGTCTTTTAAAATCCGGACATCTTAATATTATGATTCGCACTCCTAAATCTTTCAGTGATGTGCGTGATTATGCTGACGCGCTGATGAGCGGCAGTGCAATCATGGTTTGCTTTGATGCTGTAGATGCAGCACTGAAAAACCGTATTTTTGATTATCTGAACGGTGTAAGCTACATTGTTAACGCATCCGTATCAAAAGTAAATGATGATTTGCTTTTATATGCTCCTGAACAGGTAGGCGTAAACAAGGAAACTGTTTTAAAACGCAGCGGTGTCCGTTCCTGGTTAGGCTGATAAATTAATTTATAAGACTGCTTTCCTCGCAAAACGGGGAGAGCAGTTTTTGTGTTTTATATTGAAATTGTATTGGAAGGCGAGGTAGAAAATGAAAAAGTGGCATTTAGCAGTTTTGGTTTTTGTAATGACTGTTATGCTGCAGTCATTAGGTGCTGCTGAGGAAAAGCTTTATTGCACAGATAAAGTGCGTGGTTATGACAAAGGTGATTTTGTAGTTATGGCTGGTGATGATGTTAATTTGCGCCAGCAGCCGGAAAATGGCAGAATCATTCGGGTATTATCTCGTCATACGCTTTTGCGTGTACTGGATAAGGAGCAGGAATGGTATAAGGTTTTAGCTGACGGGACGGAAGGTTATGTGTATGCTCCTTTTACGGAGGCTTGCCGCAAAGATATGCTGACAGAAGAAGATTTTGCTTTGGGATATGTTTCTCTTAATAATAAATTTGATCAGGAAAAAGTTGAATAAAGCATGGGCAAATGCCTTAATAAAGAGAAAAAAGACGGCAGATATTACTATACATTCAACAACTTAGTGATAGGTGTACATAAAAGAAAGAAAAATATTGTTTATTATCGTATAAGTGATCCGCGTATTATTACTATGCGTGGTATCAGTGTTGGTGATGACAGTGCCAGAGCCATAGGACAATACGGCACGCCGGATACGGTAGTTTATAACCCGGATGGCGTATGTTATGAATATTTCTTTAAAGATCAGGAAGACGATTCTTATCGTTTTGCTATAGAAATAAGTGCAGAAGGTATTGTTAAGGCTTTGATTATTGAAAAAATGAAATGATGGCTATTAGCTTATTGATTAAGATAATTTAAAAAGTTAGTAAAAATAAAGCGATGGTAAAATACTGTCGCTTTATTTTTTTCTTTACATAAAAGTGTTATAATAAAAAAGTTAAATGATTGGAAGAAGGAGTTGAAGCTTTCATGAAAACTGTCCAGGAAAAACAACAGGTAGGAGGTATTCTTGGTTTTATTGAACGTATAGGCAATAAAATTCCTGATATCACTATTTTGTTTGTTGGTGCTTTTGTCATTGTTTGTGTTGTATCAGCAGTGCTGTCACAAATGCACTTTGATTATGTACATCCTACGACTGGCAAAAATATTGTTGTTAATAATATGCTGAGCGGCGAAAATATCGTCAAACTGCTCAGTACCATGGTTACTAACTATTCAGGATTTCCTCCGTTAGGTATGGTAATCGTTGCTACCTTAGGTATTGGTATTGCCGATGGTTCCGGTTATATCAATACAGGTCTGAAAAAGATTCTTTCTATTACCCCGAAATTTTTGCTGACACCAATAATTATTTTGGTAGGTATGCTCAGCCATCTCGGTCCTGATACCGGCTATGTAATTATCATTCCTGTAGCTGCCTATATGTTTTATGCCAGCGGCAAGCATCCTTTGGCAGGTATTGGCGCATCTTTTGCAGGTATAGCAGGTGCTTTTGCTGCCAACTATACACCTTCTGCTATCGACCCTGTAATTCAGGGCTTTACTCAGAGCGCTGCGCAGCTGATTGACCCGACTTATCAGGTTAATGTGCTCTGCAACTATTTTTATGCTTTTGGCTCTACTTTTATTGTTATTGCCAGCTGCTGGTATGTAACAGAGAAAATTTCCGAGCCTTGGCTGTGGAAGGCTTGTCCATTAGATAAGGATATTGATATTGGTGAAGATGCCAAGACTGAAGTAACTCCTAAAGAAAACAAAGCTTTCTTGACTGCTACTGGTGTGCTTATTCTCATGGTTATTGGCTTGATTGCGGCAATCTTACCAGCTGATTCTATTCTGCGTGATAAAAATGGTGTACTGGCAAGCTTCCAGGCTCCTATCATGCAGTCCATTGTTTCTCTGCTGTTTGTTTTCACTGGTACTGTTGGCCTTGTATATGGCATCATGGTAGGTAAGTTTAAATCTCCGCAGGATGTTACCAAGGCTATGGAAGATATTACCAAAACATTGGTACAGCTTATTGTATTTTATTTCTTTGCGGCTCAGTTCCTTTATGCGTTTGGCGCCTCCAATATGGGTGCGTTAATTGCTATTGCCGGTGCAGAGTTCTTAAAATCACTGGCATTACCGCCGCAGGTAACTGTTTTTGGCATTATCATCTTCGTTGCCTGTCTGAACCTTATTATTACTTCCGCTTCGGCAAAATGGGCTATTTTGGCGCCTATTTTTGTGCCGATGCTGATGGCTGTTGGTATTGCGCCTGAACTTACTCAGGTTGCTTTCCGTGTCAGCGACTCTGCTGTTAATGTAGTAACTCCTATGTTTGCTTTCTATCCGCTGATTATTCTGTATTGTCAGCGTTATGTAAAAAGCGCCGGTATTGGTACTTTGAGCTCCCTTATGCTGCCTTATACAGTAGCGCTGCTGGTAAGCTTAACTATTATGCTTTATGTTTTCTGGGGTCTGGATATCCCGCTGGGCTTCCAGGCAGACTATGTATATCCCAGACGTGTAATGTAGAAAGAAGGAATTAGTAATGGATTTACAAAAAAAATTGCAGGAACGCTTTATGCGTTATGCTGCTGTTTCCAGTCAAAGTAATGAAGGAGCTGCTGTTGTTCCCAGTACTCCGGGACAGCGCGAGCTGGCTGAACTGCTGAAAAAAGATTTGGCAGAACTTGGTTTGGTTGATTTGGAAATCAGTGAGTATTCTGTACTTACTGGCCGTTTGCCTGCTAATCTGCCGGAAGGGTATCATGCAGTGCCGACTGTAGGCTGGGTTACTCATCTGGACACTGTTAATGTCTGCCTGTCTCCTGATGTACATCCGCAGGTTGTAAAAAATTATCAGGGCGGCGATATCTGTCTGAATAAAGAAAAACAGATTTATCTTACTGTAAAAGAACATCCGGAAATTGAACGTTATATTGGCGACGACATTATTGTCAGTGATGGTACTTCTGTTCTGGGCGCTGATAATAAAGCTGCTATCAGTAATATTATGGTAGCGCTGGAAACACTGGTAAATGATAAAAATCGTTATCATGGCGATATCTATGTTGCCTTTGTACCGGATGAAGAAGTTGGTCTCTTAGGCAGCAAAAAGATGGATTTGAGTAAATTCCCTGTTGATTTTGCTTATACTATCGACTGCTGTGAACTGGGCGAGGTTGTTTATCAGACTTTTAACGCCGGCAGTGCTGATGTTTATATTAAAGGTATTACTGCTCATCCTATGTCTGCCAAAGGTGTACTGGTAAATCCTGCACTGGTAGCTGTAGATTTGGTTAACAGCTTTGACAGAATGCAGACCCCGGAACATACCGAAGGACTGGAAGGCTTTATCTGGGTTAACGGTATTACTGCCAATGTATCTGAAGCAAGAGTTTCTCTGAAAATCCGTGACCATAATAAAAAGCTGTATGAAGCTCGTAAGCAGCAAATTCGTGATGCAGTAGAATTTTTGAAACTGCGTCATCCAAAAGCAGTTATTGAATTAACTATGAGTGATACTTACGCTAACATTGAAGATGCTGTGCGTGAAGATAATAAAAAATGCATTGATTTCATTTATCAGGCTATGGATGAACTGGGAATTACGCCCAAAACCATTGCTATGCGCGGCGGTACTGATGGTTCCTTTATTTCCAGTAAGGGTATTTTGACACCTAACTATTTTACTGGTGCCCATAATTTCCACTCTAACTGCGAATTTATGCCTATGAGTGCAGTAGAAAAATCCTGTCTGATGACCTTAAAGCTTATTGAACTGATTACAAAATAAAATAAAAATAAAAAACCGTTTCCATTTGGAAACGGTTTTTCTTTTTGTTTTACTGTTTAGTTATAACCAAGGAAAAGGCCTATCTGACGAACAAGGAACGCCGCTATCCAGGCTACGGACAGCTGATAAATGATAAGTACAAGCGTGTGCACATTAGAATTCATTTCTCGGCGGATAGTAGCCAGTGCTGCTACACATGGCGGGTACAGCAGACAGAAGACAAGGAAGGTGTAGGCTGTAAGATTGGTAAACATATCGTGCAGAGCAGGAGCTCCGTTTGTGCCTACTGCCAGTACTGATAACGTGCTGATAACGACCTCTTTAGCTGTAAGACCGGTAAGAAGAGAGGTAGCAGCCTGCCAGCTGCCGAAGCCAAGCGGTACAAAGATAGGTGCTATTAATTTACCAATCTGGGCAATCATACTTTCACTGGCATCGACCATGTAGAAGCGGGTATCAAAGTTTTGCAAGAACCAGATAACAATGCTGGCCAGGAAGATAACAGTGAAGGCTTTATGCAGAAAATCCTTAGCTTTGCTCCACATATGCAGCAGGATATTACGTGTAGTAGGCAGGCGGTATGCTGGCAATTCCATAACGAAGGGAACAGGCTTGCCTTTGTAAATAAGGCTCTTGAGCAGCAATCCGGAAATAACTGCCATAATGATACCGAGAAAATAAAGGCTCAGCATAACAAGACTGCCGTTATTGGGGAAAAAAGCGGCGATAAAGATACCGTAAATAGGCAGTTTAGCACTGCAGCTCATAAACGGTGTTAACATAATCGTCATTTTACGGTCGCGTTCACTGGCTAATGTACGTGTAGCCATGATAGCAGGTACGCTGCAACCAAAACCGATAATCATTGGTACAAAGGAAGAGCCGGACAAGCCAATCTTACGCAGCAGTTTATCCATAACAAAAGCAACGCGGGCCATATAGCCGCTGTCTTCCAGTAAGGAAAGAAAGAAGAACAAAGTAATGATTGTAGGCAGGAACGAAAGAACACTGCCTACACCGGAAAAAATGCCGTCGATAATAAGCGAATGCATGGGGGCACTGATATCCAGCGCAGTGAGGGCTGCATCAGCTGTCGCTGTTACTGCATCAATACCTTCTTCCAGCAAGGAACTGAGAAAGCTGCCTATGACATCAAAGGTCAGCCAGAAAATAAGTCCCATAATGGCGACAAAGATAGGCAAGGCAAAGTATTTATGCGTAAGATAATAGTCTATTTTTACTGACCTCATCTGTGCATCTGTATGTACTGGTTTATGTACAGTACTTGCACAGAGATTTTCAATATAGGCGTAACGCATATCTGCTAAAGCAGCTTCTTTATCAGTTCCCAAGGCATTTTCCATTTCTTCGGTAAAATGACCTATAATATCCAGTTCATTGGGGCTAAGTTCCAGCTCATGCGCAAAGATAGAGTCCCCTTCAATAAGCTTGGTAGAGGAAAAACGCAGCGGCAGCCCTTTGCTGCGTACTTTATGCTCAATGAGATGGGCAATAGCATGAATAGCAGTATGTACGGGACCACTGCAGAAGTCAAGTCTTTCCGGCAGACGTTTATTTTCTGCAAGAGAGACTGCCTGACGCACCAGTTCAGCAACACCTTCGCCGCTGTTGGCTGTAATAGGTACTACTGGTATGGTCAGTGCCTCAGACATAGCTTTAATGTCAATACTGCCGCCGCTTGCTGTAAGCTCGTCCATCATGTTCAGAGCTATAATCATAGGAATATTCAGCTCGATTAGCTGCAATGACAAATATAAGCTGCGTTCAATATTGGTAGCGTCAATAACGTTGATAATGGCGTCAGGTTTATTGTAGAGAAGCAGATCGCGAGTAACAATTTCTTCCGACGTATAAGGGGAAAGAGAGTATATGCCAGGTAAATCAATAACACTGGCATCGGGTACACGTAGCAGTGCACCTTCTTTTTTCTGTACGGTAACACCCGGAAAGTTACCTACATGTTGATTGCTGCCAGTAAGGTAGTTGAACAGAGTACTTTTACCGCAGTTTTGGTTGCCGACAAGAGCAAAATGAATACTCATTTGTCATCACCTTCCGGTAAAACAGTTATTTTGGCAGCTTCATCGGCACGAAGCGTGAGCTCATAGCCGCGCAGAAAGATTTCCAGCGGGTCTCCGAGAGGAGCCTTTTTGCGTACCATTACTTTTGTACGGGGAGTAAGGCCCATATCTAAAAGTCTGCGGCGGAGAATTCCTTCACCGCCTACAGTCTGTATAATGCCACTTTGACCGAGTGGGAGTATGTTAAGTGTCAATATTTCTTTTTGCATAATTCTAATACCTTCTGTGTAATAAATAATAACTCTTAATAATTATATAATCATGTATTTTGAGTGTCAATTTAAAAGTATTTACTTTATATAAAGCTTTGATATCTGTATCTTTTATAAAATAAGAATTATTCAGGTTAATTGAGAAGAAGTACTCAAAAAGCATGATTTTCAAATGTGATATATTAGAAAAATAGCATTGTTCTGACTTGACTTTTGCAGAAATAATTGTATAATTCTAATTGAGAATTATTTTTGATAAAGGATGATGAAGATGGCTAAAAGGAATACTATTCAAAGACAATTAGTTATTGCTGCCGTACGTTTTCTGGCAGATCACCCCACTGCCGAGGAAGTATATGACCGTATTACCATGGAGTATCCGGATATCAGTAAAGGTACTGTATACCGCAACCTTAACTCTTTGGTAGAAAGCGGTTTGCTGGGCAAAGTTTCTGTTCCCAGCGGCGCAGATCGTTTTGATCATATTCTGGCTAGACATTATCATATAAAATGTACTAACTGCGGTAAATTCTCTAATGTAGATAATTTCGATTATTTCCAGGATTTGGATGAAAAAGTTGCCGCTGTTACTGGCTATAAAATGGAACATCACGATATTGTATTTAACGGTTTATGCCCTGAATGTCAGAAGGCAGAACTGGAAAAGAAGAATTAGTTGTCAAACCCTAATTATAGGGTAAAATAATATTTTATCTTGAGGAGGAGAAAAATATGGAATTAAAAGGCAGCAAAACTGAACAAAACTTATGGGCGGCTTTTGCCGGTGAATCTCAGGCAAGAAATAAGTATACCTACTATGCAAGTGCAGCTAAAAAAGAAGGCTACAACCAGATTGCAGCTATTTTTGAAGAAACTGCAGGCAATGAAAAAGAACATGCTAAAATTTGGTTCAAAGAACTGCATGGCGGCAGCATTCCTAAAACCATGGAAAATTTAGCTGATGCAGCAGCAGGCGAAAACTACGAATGGACCGAAATGTATGCTGAATTTGCTAAAACCGCTAAAGAAGAAGGTTTTGACAGACTGGCATATCTGTTTGAAGAAGTAGGCAAGATTGAAAAACATCACGAAGAAAGATATCGTGCACTGCTTGCTAATATTGAAAACGATCGTGTATTCAAACGCAATGAAAAGAAAGTATGGATCTGCACTAACTGCGGCGAAATCATCGTTGGTGAAGAAGCTCCGAAAGAATGCCCCGTATGCGCTCATCCGCAGGGATATTTCCAACTGCATGTAATTAACTACTAAGATTTGTCTTAAACATTTAACGCTCCGGCTTGTCCGGAGCGTTTTTGTTTTATCTGCTGCTATGGTATAATTTACTTATTAAAGTATGCCAAAGGAGTGTTGGTTTGTGAAAGTAAATGTACCCGTAAAAAAGGGCGATAATATAGAATTACAGATTGCCGGACTTGGCAGCAGCGGTGAAGGCGTTGGCAGGTATGATGGTTTTACTGTCTTTGTGCGTGGGGCGCTGCCGGAAGAAACTGTGCAGGCTGAAATAGTACTGGTTAAGAAAAATTATGCAGTAGGTAAGCTGATAAAAATAATTGCTGCTTCTCCGGACAGAGTAGAGCCGGTATGTCCTGTTTATGCCGACTGCGGCGGCTGCCAGCTGCAGCATCTTTCTTATGCCGGTCAGCTGCGTATGAAACAGCAGCAGGTTAAAGACGCTTTAACACGTATCGGACATCTTGATACAGAAGTTCTGCCTGTTATTGGCTGCAATAATCCCTGGAATTATCGTAATAAGATGCAGTTTCCGGCTGCCAGCGGAGCTGAAGGTAAAATCAGTATAGGCTGCTATGCTGCTGCTACTCATAGTGTTATTGATACAGGTAATTGTATGATTCAAAAAGAAGCTAATAATGAGGTGCTTACTACAGTTCGCAAATGGATGCAGCGTTATGGAATCAGTGCTTATGATGAAAAGACAGGCAAGGGATTAATACGCCATGTAATGAGCCGTGTAGGCGTGCACAGCGGCGAAGTGATGGCTGTACTGATTACTTCTGCTTATGATATACCGCATAAAAAAGAGCTGGTAGAATGGCTGACTAAATATGTTCCTAATTTGGTTAGTGTGGTACAAAACATCAATAAAAAGCCTACTAATATAGTTATGGGCAATAAAACAAGAGTACTTTATGGACAGCCGACTATAACTGACAGCTTAGGTGCTTTAAGCTTTAATATTTCTGCGCAGTCCTTTTTCCAGGTAAACAGTGAGCAGGCTGAGAAGCTGTATAACAAGGCTTTGGAATATGCTGCATTAAGCGGCAACGAAACTGTAGTGGATGTATACTGCGGTACTGGTACTATTTCACTTTATCTGGCGAAACATGCTGGTAAGGTATATGGTATAGAGATTGTGGCACCTGCTATTGAGGATGCTAAAAAGAATGCTCAGGAGAATAACTGCAATAATGCAGAATTTATTTTAGGGGATGCTGCAGAACAACTGCCTCAGCTGCTGGCAGAGGGCGTTAAACCTGATGTAGTTGTTGTTGACCCGCCGCGAGCAGGCTGTGAGCAAAAGGTACTGAAAGCCATTGCGGATGTTGAACCGCAGCGTATTGTCTATGTTTCCTGTAATCCGGCTTCTCTGGCGAGAGATCTTGCTTATCTTGCCGAGCGTGGTTATAAAGCAATGGCGGCTCAGCCAGTTGATATGTTCCCGATGACAAGCCATGTGGAGACGGTAGTATTGCTTTCCGAATGAGAAGTATATTCGAAAAAGGTTAGTGTTGGGTTCTTTTAAAAAGGTGTGTACATGTTTGAACTTTAAGATGGGGAAAACTATGCATAGATAAAAGATTATGTGTTGGAGTATAGTGGATAAAAGGGAATCTAACCTGTATATTGAACAAGATTAAGAGAAAATGAGTAAATGAATTTAGAAAGAATTATAACCCATATAAGTCGGAAAATACAAAGGCAGATTGTGAGTCCAACAAAGGAAAAGAAAATAATGGAATGTTTTGAATTGATTTAATATATTATTTTAAAATATAGTTATAAAATAACAGAATTGACTTTTTTGAACATGTTTTTTAGATTATTACTATATGAGAAAATATAATTTATGAGTGTATATTGCTATTGGTATTGCGATAAACATCAAATATATTAAGATATATTATAAGAAAAAAGTGAGGAGGTAGAGCTTATGATAAAAGATTTCGATATAGAACCAAAAAGGGTTCTTGAAGATTTATGTAATATAACGGGAGTTTCTGGTTATGAAAGTAGTATAGTAAATTATTTATTTGAAATTTTGAAAAGTGAAGAATTTGACAACTTATATATTGATAATGTTGGCAATCTTATTGTATATAAAAAAGGTTATGAAGGGAAGAAAAAAATATTAATAAGCGCTCATATAGATGAAGTGGGATTTCAAATCATAAAGAAGAGAAACGATATGGAATATCATATCAAGGCATTGGGAAATATTAAACCTTGGAATGCTATGTATCAAAAAGTGAAATCTAATTCGGCAACCGCGGTATTGTATCCATGCAATAATGAAAATATTCAAGATAACAATTATGAAAAACTTTTACTTATAGGTGATGAAACAATTAGTATAGGAGATACTTTTTCCTTTGATAGTGACTTAGTAGAAACAGAAAAACTTTATCGTGGAAAGGCTTTAGATAATAGAATATCTTGTTTTTGCTTATATAAGTTAATAACTGAACGGATACAAACAAAAGCAGATATTTACTTTGTATTTTCCGTACAAGAAGAAATTACCATGAGGGGGATAAGAGTTGCAAAAACATCTATACAACCTAATTTATCAATAAATGTTGATGTGTCTCCTGAATGTGAAAAGAATAGTTTAGTTATGGGGGAAGGCGTTGGAATAAAAATATCAGATAGTATAGGTATATCTGATATTAGTTTAGTAGATTTTGCAAAAAAAATTTGCATTAAAGAAAATATTAAATATCAAATGGAAGTAAGTAGTTGTGGAACAACTGAATTAATTATTACAAATGAAATTGATTGTGGTTCAAAAGAAATTGGCATTTCAATACCATGCAAATATATGCATACTGCAAATACTATTACCAATAAAGAAGATGTAAAAAATTGTATTCAACTGCTCAAAAATATGATTGTCTTATATTGACAAAACTATGTACTGGTGCTACGATAAATACGACTTTGCAAAGGTCTATTATAACGCATGCGAAAGGAGCAATTATCATGGAAAAAATTGTACTCTCATGGGAAGTAAAAATTGTTGAGGATGAATCTAGAGTTGCAGCAATGTACTGCTTCAAGAGTTGTTCTGTTAATGAGAATTAAGATTAAATATGAGAGGAAGGCTAGTATATGGCCTTCCTTTTTTTTTCTTGTGGGTATAAAAATGTGTGTAAATAGTATAGAATAATTTTATTTTTAACTTATAGATAAAGGAGTAGACAATATAATGCAACGATTGGAATTAAATCCTCAAAAAATATATTGTATGCCTAAAAAGGTATGCATTGAAAAGATTGATAATCAGTATTTGGTGATTTCTCCGGATACAGCAAATTGGATATTGGCAAAAAATGAAAATCAATTAGAAATATATAAAGAACTTTCTTCTGGAAAAAGTGTCGTTCAAGTGTTACAAAACTATCCACAAGAAAAGATTGCTGATGTAATACATATTCTTACTGAACTTGAAGCCAAGAAGTTTGAAAGTAAGCATGTAAATTATCCGCAAGAGCACGGTATGTATATATATTTAACTAATCGTTGCAATCAAAGATGCGCTCATTGCTATATGTATGCAGGTGAAGAACAGGAAAAGGAGCTTTCAACTTTAGAAATTCAAAAACTTTTGACAGATTTCTCATTTTATGGTGGAAAGGTAGTTACTTTTACTGGAGGGGAAGCAACATTACGTAAGGATTTTTATGATATTGTGCGTATCGCGAAGGAAAAAGGATTAATTGTCGGAGTGCTAAGCAATGGTATTATGTGGCCTGAAGAGTTTATAACAAAAGTTAGGTCGTATATTGATGAGGTTCAAATAAGCATTGACGGATATGACAAACAAAGCTATAAAATAGTTAGAGGTACAGATACTTTTGATACAGCACTAAAAACAGTTGAAAGTTTATTGAATGCTGATATTAGGGTTACTGTTGCCGTTACTCCATTAATGGAAACACTGATTGGTAATGAAGATAGGTATATTTCATTTGCAAATAACTTAATTGAAAAATACAAAGGTAAAGAATTTTTCGTAAAGTTTAATATAGAGTTATTGAACGGAAGGACGGTTAATCCAACTGATGAAGAAAATCTACAATATAAAAATTCTATTAAAAAGATAAAATCTGCATGTATGTCTAATTCGGAAGAGAAAGGTTTTGCATTGGATCATAGAAACAATACGGTATTTAATAATTGTGGTTATGGTGGAATTACGATTGCTTCTAACGGAGATGTGTTTTTTTGTAACTTGATTTCGCAGTGTGCTAAGCAAGCTAATATTAGACAAAATACATTTGAAGAAATTAATATGTTGTCTAAAAAAGCAAGAAATTTGTCAGATGTTAATAATCTCTTACCATGTAACAAATGTGCTTTAAAATATTTATGTGGTGGAGGATGTAGAGTTAGATATTTTAAAGATTTGGTCTCTCAAAATGTCAGTGTAAGTGATAACAAGAACTTTGTTAGGAACGTTTCATGTACAAAAGAGCATAAAGAAAATATGTTACGATTGATGATAAAGGCGAATCAGTTCTTTTATCTGTAATAAGAGGTGGGGTTATGGAAAATAAATTGATTTGGGTTTTAAAATTAGATTCAACAGAAAAATATTTAGATATTGAGTTGTATGTTGGACGGAATAAGTATACAAAGTCAGGTTTGTTTTCAGGACCTTTACGTCGAAATAGGATTAATGAATTTGCTTCGAATTCTGTATTTAAATTTATGTGCAATCTGCAATCTTCAATCCAGTCTGGTAAAAATAACTACAAAATACACGAAACGGAAGTTCCTATACTATTTGAACGATTTCAAATGGAAAAATTAGATGAAATATATTGTCGATTAGAGGATAAAAAGTTGCACCATGTTGATTGTTTTTGCATAGAAGAAGTGAGGGAAAAAATAGGAAAGTATGAATGGAAAAATGGACTTGGAAGAATAGTTTACAATGGAATTCAACAATTTCCGTATGAAGTGTCAGAAGACCAAAATACTCCACAACATTATGACCCGAAAGCAGAGATGCAATTGTTTTTTGATGGAAAGAAAATTAGAGGCATACTGTCTTTTTGGTACTATGATGTTTTAGTTCCAGCACATTCAACACAGGAAAATTTTCAAATTGACTCGTTACTTATTTTTAGAAACCTAAAATATGAAAAAATGATAAAAGATTTAATTTTGTCGTTTGGTGGAGAAAAAAGTATAAAAAATGAATATACATTTGCAAGTAAAAATTTTTTCGATTATATTTTACCAAAATTACTGAAAGAAAATATAAAATTGTTTTGGGGAAAAGAGAGAAAGCTGATTTTAAGTTCAAAAATAACCTGTAATATATCATATAGCATGGATTGGTTTTCAGTATCTGGTGGTGTACATGATAATGATGTAGACTATACATTATCAGAACTTGTACAGAAAAGTAAAGGAAAAAAATTTGTAGAAATTGATAACGGTATTCTTTTCTTGCCTGATGAAATAAGAAAGCTGGATGGAGCAAAGATTATGAGTGGCGAGATTAAAGTTCCTCTTAATCAATTAAATGATATTATTGCTATAGCAGAGAAATTCAGTATTAGGCCAGAAAATTATTTGCATAAATTCATGGATTTTTCGCAATATAATTATTCAACAGCTGAAGGTCTTGAAAACATATTAAAACCGTATCAAAGAGACGGCTTACAATGGATTATGACTTTATACAAAAATGGCTTTGGTGGGTGTTTGGCAGATGATATGGGTTTAGGAAAGACACTGCAAGCAATTTCTTTTATTTGCTGTAATGAAAGAGATACAACTATGCCAGTTCTTGTGGTCGTACCGAAAATAGTTTTAGTTAACTGGAAGAACGAATTTAATAAATTTGTTCCATGGCTAAAAGTAGTATTAGCATATGGTAGTTTTGATTATTCTAAGATATTGGAGAATGATACTGTATATATTACAACATATGATACGCTAATAAATCATGAAGATGATTTTAAAAAGATTAAGTATGATTCTATTATTTTAGATGAATCTCAATTTGTGAAAAACTTTCGGACAAAAAGATATCGTGCGATAAAAAAAATAAAAGCTTCGTTTATGTTAGCGTTAACGGGTACACCCATTGAAAATAATATTGAAGAATTGTGGTCATTATTTAATTTAATAAATCCTGGTTTGTTGGGAAGCAATGGTCAATTTATAAAAAAATACGGTGATGTCCATATAGATAATGGGAAAATAAGTGTGTTGAAACAAATTGTTACTCCATTTATTTTGAGAAGGACAAAAGAAGAAGTTTTGACAGATCTTCCGTCAAAGGAAGAAGTATATGTGTATTGTGAGATGGATAATACTCAAAAAGCGTTATACGATAGAGTTCTTCAATCAGTACAGAAGGAACTTAAGACACAACACTCACGCTTTAAGATAAAAGATAATTCGATTATTTTACAAGCACTATTGTATTTAAGAGAAATTTGTTCTGACCCGCAATTATTACCACCAACATTAAGAAATGATGAAGTTAGTGAATCCTGTAAATACGAGCTTTTCAAAGAATATACTTTACGTGTAATGGCAGAATCTAATAAATTGATAGTGTATAGTATGTTTCCAAAAACATTGCGTAAACTGGAAACTTGGTGTAAAAAAAAAGGATGGAAAACATTCTATATTGATGGCTCTGTTTCAAATAGACAGGAAATAGTTGATGAATTTGAAAATATCAACCAAGGAATATTTTTTATAAGCTTAAAGGCAGGAGGGGTTGGATTAAACTTAGTATCATGCCAATATGTGTTTATATATGACCCATGGTGGAATACTGCAGCTGAACGGCAAGCATCAAATCGTGTTTATCGTATTGGACAAGAAAAACCGGTATTTATTTATCATTTTTTAATAAAGAATACTATAGAAGAAAGAATATACGAATTACAAAAAATGAAAGAGCAATTAAGTAATGATATATTAAGTAACCTTGATGGTAATGTTAAAGTATCTATGGAGGATTTATATAAATTACTTATGTAGATAATTTTTTTCGGTGAGCAACTATAACAGTTTTAACTTTATGGGATAAACAAAAGAAAAAGGAATTTAAAATAGTAGTTTCTATTTATTTTGTAATAATAAGTCATGATAGCATATGAAAAAGTTTATTTAGTACGACTATGTATTGCATGAAATGATTATAAATTATAAAGAATCAGGTAATAACAAATAAAATAGTATATAAAATAACTGTTTATATATGATATCTTTATCTGAAAATATAAAGAAGATATTTGTTAATTATTATGATTTTTATATTAACAGCTGCCGTAAATATTTATTTACGCTTTTATTAAATATGATAAAATAATTAATATGTTAAAAAATATACAAAATCAGAATAAATTATGTAAATAATTAGAATAAGTGTAAATTTTTATTGACGCTTAACTTAGACGGTGTTAAAATTTGCTCAATTCAATAATTAAACCGTTGAGGCGGAGATAACGGCTAATATGCCTTTACAGAGAGCCTGTGTTGCTGAGAGTCAGGTAAGAAACAGTTTGTCAAATGGACCGCTGAGGGTGCAGTCAAATGCGCGTGGGCGCAGAGTATTCTGCAACGTGTGGGCATAC
>ERZ791801.1057-NODE-1057-length-20916-cov-3.182733_pt1 | contig 20916 bp, 9 predicted proteins | sample MGYA00510309_ERZ791801 | MGnify/ENA primary metagenome ERZ791801 (study PRJEB30046, sample SAMN00791979) | human gut metagenome | study: EMG produced TPA metagenomics assembly of the A metagenome-wide association study of gut microbiota in type 2...
TTACCTTTTCAGCCCCCTCTGGGCGTTCTTTGGTTACTTTCTGGCGCGCCAGAAAGTAACATAGTCGCCTCCGCAGAGGCGATGAACGCAACAACAAAAATCAAGCAAGAGGAAAGAAAGCGCCTACGCCGTGCGAAATCGCGCGTTCCAGCGTTTTGCGCTCAGAAACGTCCCTTCACTCGCACTCAATGCCATCCGAGTACAGCACCAGCTGCGGCTGCTCTTCGTTCGCGGGCAGATACCGCCAGCATTCCTCGCCCCCGGAGGTGTCTACCAGAATGCTCCACACCGCGCCATTGTCAAAGCACAGCGTCACATCCCCAATAGAATCCACCATCACCGTGCGGACGATGAAGCGGTTTTCAATGCCTGTCAGCACGTCGTTCAGCTCCACAATGCGGTCATCAAGCCGGTTCGCGCCCAACTCGTCACAGCGGTAGTCATCCGGAATGACATCCTCCTCCAACCCCTGCTTGCGCCACAAATCCCACATGGCTTCCGACGGCTGGAAATAGTCACTTCGCGCCAAGGAAACCCGCCCATCCTGCACCAGACGATAGTAGCATTGCAAGTGCAGGGATTGTTCCTCCTGCACCTCGGTCGTCAGCGCGCGCGGCGCAAACGACAGGCAAAGCAAATCCGCCGTGCGGGAGAGGTTGATGAGGGTACAGCCGACCAAATCGTTGAGCTTCTTCTGGACAAAAAGCATGTCCGTGTTGTTCATATTAGTCCCTTCCAATTTTCCACTGGGGATTTACTTTCCGCCGAAAGCGTCCAGCACCGCCTGCGCCATGCCGCCCTTCTCGCAGTGCGCCGTGTGGCGAATCGGCAGGGAACGCAGTGCCTTCACCTGCTGCGGCACGGGCATCCCCGAACGCGCTTCCAATTCATCCGAGCAGGCAAATGCATCCAGTCCGGCGACGGCGTTCTTTCCGGCGACGGCGGTCAGCACATCGGCGGCGAACTTGTAGGGGCTGGCGGTGGACACGATGACCGTCGGGGTCAAATCGCCCGACGTCTCGCGGTACTGGCGCAGAACGCGGCTCGCAACGGCGGTGTGCGTGTCCATCAGGTAGTGATGCTGCTCGAACACGCGGGCGATTTCCTCCGCGCAGTCGCGGTCATCGGCGTACCCGGCGGCAAAGACGCTCAGCAGCCACTCCTGCCGCTGCTGACCAACGGCGTAGGACTGGCTCGTGCGCAGCTGCTGCATCCAGCGGGCAATCAGCGCGCCGTCGCGGTCGGCGCATTCAAACAGCAGACGCTCCAAATTCGAGGAAATCAGGATATCCATCGAAGGGGAGGTCGTCTTGAAGAACTGCCGGCGCGTGTCGTAAACGCCGCCAAGGAAGAAATCCGTCAGCACGTTGTTGCGGTTGGAGGCGCAAATGAGCTTCTTGACCGGCAGCCCCATGCTCCGTGCGTAGTAGCCCGCGAGGATATTGCCGAAATTGCCCGTCGGTACGACGAAATTCACCTCATCGCCCAGCGCAATCGCGCCCGCGTTCAGCAAATCGGCATAGGCGGAGAAATAATAGACAATCTGCGGCACGAGGCGGCCGAAGTTAATCGAGTTGGCGGAGGAAAGCACCTTGCCGCGCGCGTTCACCTGCTGGTGGAAATCCTCGGAGGAGAACAGCGCCTTCACGCCGGATTGCGCATCGTCGAAATTGCCGTTCAGGGCGATGACGTGCGTGTTTTCGCCGCCGGTGGTGGTCATTTGCAGCTTCTGCACGTCGCTGACGCCGTCGGTCGGGTAAAAGACGGTGCAGGATGTTCCCGGCACGTCCTTGAAGCCTTCGAGTGCCGCCTTGCCCGTGTCGCCGCTGGTCGCGACGAGGATTGCCACTTCGCGGTTTTCACCGTTCTTCTTGGCGGAGAGCGTCGTCAGGTGCGGCAGCAGCTGCAATGCCATGTCCTTGAATGCAAGCGTCGGCCCGTGGAAGAGCTCCAGCACATGGGTGTTGCTGTCGAGCTTCTTCGTGGGCGCAATCGCGGCGTCATCGAACTTGGCGGCTTCGTAGGCGCTGGCAATTGCGTCCGCCAGTTCCTGCGCATTGAAATCATCAAGATAGCCACGGAGGATGGTCAGCGCGCGGGCGCGGTAGTCGAGCTTGGTCAGCGCGGCAATGTCCGCCAGCGTCATCTGCGGGAACACCGCCGGGACATACAGACCGCCATCGGGCGCAAGACCGCGCAGGATGGCTTGGGATGCCGTGACGCAGGCGCCGCCGCGGGTGGAAATGAATGACATGGAAATCACGCTCCTATCCGCAGGGCGATGCCTGCTGGGTTGAGGGCAAGAAGGGGGTCTTGCCGAGTTTCTGCTTGCGGTTGATGGGTTTCCTACCTATTACAATAGGTGATAATGTTGCAGGGGGTTCGCTCCTGCGGGAACGACAAGGGACAATGAAAACAGGAGAAGCCTGCACTCGCCCCCCTTGCCCCCCTTGCCCCACTTGCCCCACTTGCCCCCTTGAGCCCTTGCCCCCTTCGCGCGAAATATCAAAAGGGCGGCGGCTTACATGCTCCGCCGCCCTCGTGGGCTGTTCCAATTAGATGATGTAGCCCTTGCAGAAGTCGGGCAGCGCTTCGGGATCGGCGCTGACGGACAGCACGAACGTCACATCATGCTTCTGCGCGTACTTTTCGAGGCTGTCGAAGAACCACTTCGCGTCGGCGAGGTCAATCTTGATCAGCTTGAGGAACGCGTCGATGAAGACGGTCTTGACGTCGTAGTTGCTGGCGAGCATACCGCCGAGGAAGCCGAGGAACATTTCCGCGCTGGAAACGCTGTACTCTTCGACGTTGACGAAACGAACCGCACGGTCCACTTCGTACATATAGCTGTCGTTCTTGTCGAGGAAAACGACGTTGCCGGAGCTGGTCTTGACCGCGTTGTTGGTCATGTCAATCAGCCGCTTGGTCTTGCCGGAGCCCTTCTTGCCTGCGATAATCTGAATCATGGGTAAACGCCTCCTTGTGAGTGAGAGTTTCGTATCTCTATTATAAACCATTTTGCGCCCGGATGCAATGCCTCTGATGAATTTCCTTTGTGTTCGGGAGAAAAATTCACCGCTTTTACGGTGACGTGTCCTCCTCGCTGCCGGGTGCATCTGTATCATTCGCCATGAGGGTCAATAAATCCTGCTTCTTCAGCGGCGGAAGTTCACGTTTTTCATGACCGGGGATGGACGTGTCGAGCTTGCAGACTCCGGCGCAGTCGCACCACTGGCAGGCGTTCCAGTCTCTGATGACGGCGGGGGACGGGGTGATTTCGCCGCTGCGGATGCGGTCGGCCAGCTCCGCAGCCATCTTCTTGGCGTGGGCAAGCAGTGCTGCCATTTCCTCCGGCGTGTAGCCATCAGACGAGGAAGCGACGCTGCTATCCGCATTAAAGATTTTCGTGAACGAATATCCCGGATTGGAATCCAGCGCTTCCACCACGTCCACATCTGCCAGCACAATGCCTTTCAGGTGCAGCTTTTTCGCAATCGCCTTTTCCGCGGATTCCTTTACATCCGCCGTATCTACCATCGGGTCTTGAATCGTGAAGTAGAATGCGCCCGCCGGATTGCCGTCCAGCCCCTCGCACGCGGCTTGCAGATACAGCAGCAGCTGCAATTGAAGCCCGTACCATAGGCGCGTCGGGTCAATGTCGCGGTGGCTGCTCTTGTAGTCGGATACGAGCAGATACACGCCCTCGTCGCCTTCCCAGCGGTCGATGCGGTCGATTTTGCCGCGCAGGGCGATTTTCCGTCCATCATGCAGCGTCAGCACCACCGGGGGCAGCCCGTCCTCCTCGCCAAACACAACTTCCTCGCCGACGGTGCGGAAGCGGCTGTGCTGCGCGTGATGCGTGAACATCCACGCGGCGCGGTGCACCGTTCGGCGGTACTTCTCGCCCTGCAGGCGCAGGGACGGCGTTTCATTCAGCGGGCCATCTGCCCACGCGGTCGTCAGCGGCAGCAGCACCGTATCCATCAGCGCGTGGATTTTTTCGTCCGGCAAATCCGGAAAATCCGGCTCCTTCAGCGCAAGGGCGGCGTACCCCTCCATCGCGGCATGGTAGAAATCGCCCACATCCGCCGGGTCGAACTCGTACTCGCGGCGGATGACGGGCTTCAAGCCGTAGTTCACAAAGTGCCGATACGGGCACTGCGCGAAGCCCTCCAAGCGGCTGATGGACACCTTGTCCTGCGTGAAGAGCCGCCGCGTGTGGTCGCGGGAGAGGAAAATCGCCGTGCCGTGGCGGTTCAGCGCATCCAGCACTGCTTGACAGCGGCTGTGCCACTCCGGGTCGAAATACAGCCAGCGCAGGACGTTTGCCCATTGCTCCGGAAGCGGCGTGTCGGTGTCGACAGCTTGCCGCAGGTGGTGCGGCAGTGCATCCAGCGCCATGGCGGGGGAGAGCGGTGCGACGTCGTTTGCCAGCACGCCGCCGGATACCACCATATGTGGGAACAGCTGCGTCATGTCCTCCAGCAGCCCCGCCGGACGAAACGCCGTGCCATCCTGCCCGCCCTGCGAACAGGTGACGGTCAGAAAGCGCCGGGGGAGGGATAGTGTACGGTAGAAGTCCGACTGCCGCAGGGCGCACGTCTCCTGCTGCGTAAGACCAATCGCGCGCTGCGCCAAGTCGCACAGCGTGCGCCGCTCCGTCTCGGACAGGAGCGAATCCGCCGTACTGCCAAGCGCGCCGTCCTGCATTCCCATGACGAGCAGCGCATCAATCCGCCCGGTCATCAAATGCCCCGCTTCGCCGATCATCACCGTGTCCGGCTGCGGCGGCAGGGACGAAATCGACGCGCCTGTCAAACCTGATTCCACGAACCGCGCTAAATCCCGCTGATTTGCCTTTTGCGTGCTCAGCAGCGCATACAGCTGATCAAGCAGCGTCATCAGGATTGTCCATACCTGCCGATTCTGCGTTGCTTCCGCCGCCATCCCGCGCGAAAGCAGCGCTTCCTCGCGCGCCATCAGGCGGTCATACGCATTGGTATCCTCCAAGAAGCGGAAAATTGCATCGACGGAATCCCCCGCTGTTTTTGCGCGGCGGAGCGCATCCCGAAGGGCCTCCACAGGCGAAATCAGCCGGACGCGCAGTTCGTCCATATCCGCCGCGTCGTCGCCATAAGGGAACGGACGCAGCCACTTGCCGCGGTTGATGCCGTGTGTGATGGCGTAGTTCTCCAGCGAATCGGCTTCGTCGCGGGTCAGGGAAGAAAAGCCGCTTTTTGCCACTTGCAGCACATCCGCGCGGAGAAATCCGCCGGAGATGCAACGCAGTGCGCCGACGAGCATCCGACTCAAGCCGTGCCGCGCCGCACTGTCCTTCCGCGCCTGATAGCAGGGAATCCCCGCGCTTTGCAGCGTGACGGCGAGGATGCCGGCCATACCCTGCGCATCCGCCAGCGCGACCGCCATATACTGCCACGGAATGCCGCGTTCGTGCCAGCTTTGCAGCGTCTGCGCGGCGAAAGCGGCTTCGGCATACGGGTTCGCGGCGGCATGGAGTGTCAGGGCGGACGCGTCGCCGGGGTACACCGCACCGTCACGGGCGAACAGGTGCGCTTCGAGGTGGCGGAGGGCTTCGTCGCGCCCGTCGGGTTCGCTTGGCAGCCACTTCCACTGCACGGGAATGCCGCGCTGACGCAGCCATCCGGTCAGCTCCGCCGCACTCCTGCGCTGGGAGGTGAAAACGTGCCCGTCGCCTGCAGTGTCCTTGTCCATCGTGAACGCAACGACCATGCGGGTGCATTCCGGCGCAGCGGTCGCCAACAGGACGCACAGCGGCGTTGGCAGCATGTCAAACTGGTAGACAAACACGGCGGCATCGCGCATCAGCCCGCTTTCCGGCAGCCGTTCCACCAGCTCAAACTGCTGCGTCGGCTCATCCTGAAAGCGCTCGGCAATCAGCACGTCATACGTCTGCCAAAGCAGCAGCAAATCATGCGCCTTTGCCTTCAGTGCGCCGGATGGCAGCTCCTCCGCATAGGCGGCAAATTCTTCGCTTGACAGCCCCGTGCGCTGGAAGTCCATCAGCAGCGTGGACAGCTTCTCTGGCAGCCCGGGTGACAGCGCGACGCGGCGATAATAGTGCAGTTCCTCCTGCTTTAGGGAAAGCGCCTGCGCCAGCGCCATCCGTCGCCCGCTTTCGTCCAGCGCGGCCTTGGGCGAATGTCCCGCACTCTCTCGGATACGCCGACCCAGCCTGCGCGGCGACAGTACATCCAAATCCAACAGCCCCGGCAGATGAAGCTGCTCCACCAGTTCTCGCTCGGCTTGCAGGGTGTACTGCTCCGGCACGAGCAGCAGGACGCGCTGACCAGCTTCACGGCATTTGCGGATTTCTTCAAACAGGCGGGACTGCGTCTGCCCGGCGCGTGCGCCCCAGATTTCGACGGTGGTCATAAAATCCCCCTCACAAAGCGGCAAATGCGGTCAAATAGCGAATCGCCTCCGCGTCATGGCGGCGGTTAAACCCATGCGCTCCGCCGTCAATCAAGTGCAGTTCTGCGTTCGCATACGCTTCCGCCGCCTTTTTCGCATAATCCGGCTTGACGATGCCGTCCGCCGTGCCGTGGACAATCAGCACCCGCCCGGTGTACGGCGTGATTTCGCGGAAAACGTCCATGTGCATGACGGCTTCGGGATAGCAGCGTCCCAGCGGCATCGGCCCGCAGTGAATCTTCTCCGGCAGATTTTGAGGGTCGAAGTGCGCCATCATCATGTGCCCCGCGCGCGCGTCGTCGGGGATGCAGAATGCCGGGTAGAACAGCACGAGCCTGTCCACTGCATCCGGATGCTTCGCGGCGGTCAGCGCGGACACCATCCCGCCCTGCGAACAGCCCATCAGCAGCAGCGTATCGCCGGTATAGGGAAGCGACTGCGCATAGCGAATGACAGCTTCCAAATCCTGCACCTCGGTCAGCACCGACATGTCCGTCGTCGCGCCGTCACTCCGTCCCAAGGGCGGAACGCTGCCGCCGCAGAAGTCGAAACAGTACGCACAGTAACCAATTTTCGCCAGCACCCGCGCGTACTGCCGGACGGTCTGCTGATTTGCCATAAAGCCGTGGCAGACAATGGCAATCGGGAGCTTTTCGCCATTCGGACGGTACTCTGTGCCGCAGATGGTCAAATCACCGCGCATACAGGAGAACGTCCGACGACGGATGGGGGAGGAAGAAAACAGCATCGAAATCGCCTCACGGAAGATTGTTTCTTCTATTGTAGCATAGTCGCGCGAAAATGAAAAGATGGAAAAACAAGACTTGAAGCGGCGGGGAGAGACGTGTTATAATGGAGCGAACCCACAGAGAATGAAGGAGTACATACACGATGAGCAATTTCCGCCGACTGAAGCACCTGACCACCCGCCGAATGCAGGAAACGCGTCCGAATCCGCCGAAGGAGCATTCGACTTCCCCGCGTCCGGCGCGCGAAATCCGCTGGAACTGTCCCGTCGCGGCGAAATGCGGCGGATGCCAGCTGACCCGCCTGTCCTACGCGGAGCAGCTGCAATGGAAGCAGCAGCGCGTGGCGGAACTGCTGGACGGAATTTGCGAAGTCCACCCGATTCTGGGCATGGACGACCCGTTCCACTACCGCAACAAGGTTCATGCCGTGCTGTCGGTGGACAAGGCGGGCAAGCCCATCAGCGGCGTGTACGCCATGGGGACGCACCGCGTCGTGCCCGTGCGGCACTGCCTGATTGAGGATCGCCGCGCTGACCGCATCATCCAGACCATCGTCGCGATGCTGCCTGCCTACAAGCTGCGCATCTACAACGAGTACACGCACCGCGGCTTCCTGCGCCATATCCTCATCCGCACGGGGCATGTGACGGGGCAGATTATGGTCGTGCTGGTGGCAACGAGCCTTGAATTTCCGGGCAAAAAAGCATTTGTGCAGGAGCTGATTCAGCGCCACCCGGAAATCACGACTGTGGTGCTGAACTGCAATCAGCGCGAAACCAGCATGGTGCTGGGCACGAAGGAAATTACCCTCTATGGCGAGGGGTACATGGAGGATGAACTGTGCGGCAAGCGCTTCCGCATCAGTCCGCAGAGCTTTTATCAGGTGAACGCGAAGCAATGCGAAGTCCTCTACAGAACGGCGATTGACGCGGCGCAGCTGACAGGCGCAGAAACCCTGCTGGACGCCTACTGCGGTACGGGTACGATTGGCTTGTGCGCGTCGGACGGCTGCAAGCAGCTCATCGGCGTGGAGCTGAATGCCGATGCCATCCGCGATGCGAAGGAGAACGCCCGCCGCAACGGCGTGGAGAACGCGCGCTTCCTCTGCGACGACGCAGGGCGCTTCATGCAGAAGCTCGCCAAGGAGGGAAACGCGCCCGACGTGGTGATGATGGACCCGCCCCGCGCCGGTAGCGACCAGAAGTTCCTGCAAAGTCTGCTGATGCTGAAACCAAAGCGGGTTGTGTACGTTTCCTGCAACCCGGAGACCCTCGCAAGGGACTTGCGCGTGCTGGTGGACGGCGGATATCAGGCGGAATGGGCAACGCCGGTGGATATGTTTCCGGGAACGGAACATGTGGAAACGGTATGTGCATTGTCCAAACTTCGAGAGGGAAAAACATATCGAGATTGAAGCATTTGGGAATGATTTAACTTCAACATAAGGAAAACCCGAAGCAGCACTGGAAAGGTACTGCTTCGGGTTTTTAGTGTTTAGTCTTATATGCTTCGCCCCATGCCCGCATGGAATCCAGAATGGGTTTCAGGCTTTTGCCAAGTTCGGTCAGCGCATATTCCACCCTCGGCGGCACCTCGGGATAGACGGTACGGGTAATGATACCATCGGCTTCCATCGAGCGCAGGCTGTCTGTCAGCACCTTTTGGCTGATTCCCTCCAAGTCCTTTTTCAGTTCATTGAACCGCCACGGACGAGCCAGCAGATTTCGTATGATAAGCAACTTCCACTTGCTTCCAATCAGCGCCACGGTAGTTGCTACCGGGCAAGCGGGCATTTCTTCTTTTGTCAGCATCGCAGCACCCCCAATAGTTCAAATTAGAATGTTACATCTAAATTATAATACAGTGCACTCTAATTTTCAAGCAGTTACTTTCAGGTGAGCTGTGTTGCTTCTTGTGCCCCAGTAAACAATTTGTGCGTACTTGTGGCTGGGCATTGGTCTGTACCTGGAAAAGCAGAAGGACGGCAGCTGCATCAGGAATATGGTGTTTGCATTCCCTGTTCCAGTGAGCGGTCAGAAAGTGAAAGAACTTTCCTTGGAAAATGAAGCAACAGTCGAAATGGTATGCCTCTTAGTTCTGCGAAATCCAACGGCACATATCAACATGGATGTGGATGTGGACGAAATGGTGCAAGATAAAAGAGGCTCTTCACGGAATCTTGTTGGTTGCCCCAAGATTCCGCGAAGAACCAAGTGATGTGAGAATTACTCCGTAATGTAGGTGTACCGCATGTTGTAGCTCTTTGCGTACTGCTCAGCGGCGGAGTCCGGCAGGACTTCCAGGACAAGGTTCGGGCAGTTATCGAAAGACGGGTAGCCAAAACTCGTTAGCTTGCGAAGATTGCCCAACAATGCAAGCGACTCGCATCCGGAGAAGGCAGATTGATCGACGCTTTCCAAACTGCCCAGATTCGGAATTGAGGCCAGTTTTGTGCAGCCAGAAAACCCGTATTGTCTGATAGCGGTTACATTGCTCAGGTCGCCGACGCTTACCAAAGAGGTGCAGCCATCAAACGCACGATAAGGAATCTCTTTCAGGCTGCTTAAATCACCGACGGTTTCCAGCGCAGTACAGCTGACGAAACACTTCTGCTCCATTGACTCCAATTTGGGCATATCGCTGATTGATTTCAGCGAGATACAGCCTGTATAATGGCTGCCGTACCCAAATACGCCCTCGCCAAGGCTCACCAGATTATCTAAGTGTTCAAGACGTTCCAAACTGGAGCAGCCAGCAAAAGCAAAATGTTCGATGGCTGTAACACTGCTTAAATCGCCCAGGCTGACAAGCAATGTGCAGTTGAAAAATGCATTATCCCCAATGGCGGTTAATTTGTCAGACCAGTCAACGCTGACCAACGATGCACAGTGTGCAAAGGCTCCGGATTCCAAGCGCGTCAAGCTGTACAAATCGTCAACATGCTCCAGTGCACTGCAGCCGTTAAAAGCACCTTGCCCGATAGTTTTCAAGTTGCGCAGGGAACCGATACTCTTCAGTGCAGTACAGCCCATAAATGCATACTGACCGATACTGGTGATCTTGTCCAGTTCATCAATGCGTTCCAAGGCGCTGCAATTTGCAAAACCGTTAGAATCAATGGATTCGACATTACTCATGTTGCCGACACGCACAAGCGAAGAGCAACCCTCAAATGCGGCATAACCAATTGAAGTTACGCTGCTCACATCGCCTACGCTCTCTAATGCGCTGCAGGAAGCGAATGTGGAGGAGTCGATGACTGTAACTTTGCATAAATCACCAATGGTTTTTAGCGATTTGCAGCCGTAGAAGGTATGGCTTCCGAGTGTCGTTACATTTGCCAGAATTTCGACGTTGGTTAAGGTGGTGCAGTAAGCGAATGCACCGGTGTCAATGCTATCCAGCATGGGCATTCCATCAAGGCTCGTCAGTTTGCTGCAACTCTCAAATGCACTACTGCCAATGCTTTTTAGTATGGGCATTTCACCAAGACTTGCCAGCATACTGCAGCCCGAAAATGCACTACTGCCAATGCTATCCAGCATGGGCATCTCATCAAGGCTGGTCAATGTTTTGCAGCCAGAAAACGCATAGTTGCCAATGGTGCGAACATTGGGCAGGGAACCGATGCTTGTTAGCGCATTACAGGACGAAAATGCAGACTCGCCGATGGTACGAACATTGGACATGTCTCCGATGCTCGTCAGTTTGCGGCAGCCAGAGAATGCGCTCTCTCCAATGCTGGTGGCGCTGCTCAAATCGCCAACCGAAACCAGATTTGACGTATAGAAGAACAGCCTGTCAGGAACGACCTTCAAGCTGCTTAAATCGCCAACTGTGGTTAGCGCAGTGCAGCCATCAAACACTTTCTCGCTGATGCTTGTTACACTGCTTAAATCACCAACGGTTTTCAGTGATTTGCAATTGCGGAATGTCTCTCGATTCAAGACGGTCAGCTTTTCCAAGCCGCTAATGCTGGTCAGCGATTCACAGCCGTAGAAGGCACCATACGCTATGCGTGTAACATTGCCGAGTTCCCCGATGCTTTGCAGGGAAGTACACTGCTTGAACGCATTTGCGCCGATGAAAGTAACGCTGCTGAGACTGCCGACGGTTTTCAGCGAAGTGCACTGATAGAAGGCGTTTTCGCCGATGGAAGTAACGCTGCTGAGATCTCCGATGCTTTCCAGTGACGCACAGGCATAGTCTTTTGACATGCCTTCGTCCGGAATCCAACGGCTGGAAACCCCAAAGGCAGAGTCGCCGATGCTTTCCAAATGGGGCATATCACCAACCCGAACCAAGGAGGTGCAGCCTACAAAAGCACTATCGCCAATACTTGTTACATTGCTCAAATGCTCCATGGATGTGAGCGATTCACAATCTCTGAAAGCGTAAGCACCAATGGTGGTCACATTATCGGTGTTATCAAGTGTTTCCAACGCATAGCATCTGGAGAATGCGTATGCGCCAATGCTCGTCACATTCTCCAAACCTTCTACGCTTTGCAGATTGGTACAGCTGGCAAATGCGCTATCCGGAATGGCAGAAATGTTCGTTAGACCGCTAATGGTGGTCATGGCGCAGGACTCGAAAGCACCGCTGCCGATGCTTGTTACGTTGCTTAAGCCCTCGATGCTTGCAAGAGAATTGCAACTGAAAAATGCTTCCGCCCCAATGTGGACGTCATTTCCTCCGATTTCAAGCGTATTCAACTGACAATCGTAGAAAGCCCATCTGCCAATCTTTTTAATATTGTCTAAGCTGCTGATTTCTTTGAGTGAAGTGCAATACCCAAAAGCCCAATCTCCAATTGTTGTGACATGCTGCAAACTTCCGATTTCTGCTAAAGACGCGCAGCTGAAAAAGGCTGAATCACCGATTTGTTCGACATTAGAAATGTCGCCAATACGCTTCAGTGAATCGCAGTAATAATGCTGCTCCGGTTCATCGTCCCAACTGATGGCGTATGAAAAAGCAGACGCGCCGATACTTTTCAGATGGGGCATATCACCGAGCTGCGTCAGTGATTTGCAGCCTGCAAAAGCAGATTCGCCAATGCTCGTCAAAGAAGTCAAATCTCCAACATCTTGCAGTGATGTGCAGTTGTAGAACGTGAAGTCACTGAGATTCGTTACATTCTCCAGCCCATCCACCTTCACCAGCGCCGTGCATCCATCGAATGCGTGCGCGCCAATCTCTGTCACGCTGCTGGGAATCGTAATCTCTTTCAGGCTCGTGCAGCCCGAGAAGGCGTAATCCCCGATGCCAGTTACAGAATCAGGAATTTTCACGCTGACAAGGTTCGTGCTGTTCGCAAACGCGTATTCATCAATGCGTTTTACGTTTGCCGAAATTTCGTAAGTCGCGACATTTCCGCCGCTTGGAGCGTCCGCGCTGTCCGCCAGTGCGGGTAGGACCAGACAGCTTCCGATCAGCAGACTGGTCAGCGTAATCGTCAAAAGTTTCTTGGATTTCATGCGTATCAACCCCTTTCTCGATTTCCAGCATACAGCAATTTCAAGAAAAAGTCAATAGAAGAATCAAGAAAATTAAGGGAAAATACAGAAACTAAATCGAATGCTATGTCATGCACCGTCAAATCAATAAGATGCTAATACTATATTCAGAAGAAATTGTCAAGAAACGATTACCAATCATGTTGACAAGCTGGGAAAACCTGCGTATAATAAATATGGAAAACTGGCAGTTTGCAACAGGGAAAAAGCGGATGGAGGAGAATTGCACATGAAACGTTGGAAGGTCACATTCGGACTGTTCTTGCTTCTTTTTGCGCTGGCAACGGCGGTTGCTTGTGCAGAGACGCGCGAAGAGAAAGTGGATTTGGAAGGGAAACGTGTCATTTTTGCCCAGCCGGGGGAAACAATTCACTTTACTTATGATGTTCCGGAAGGCTTCATTGTGGATAAAGAGGGATGGTCATGGTGTTTTGCCTATACGGATGGTCGTGGCTGTACTTACTATGATGGCGAATACGGTGATAGCTACTCGGAAAGCTATACCTATGAGCCAACGGGAACCCATGTCGAATTTGATGGAAAAGGTAGCATTACTCTTTCCAACAATGAAATGGTTCGTGTAGAACTACGCATAAAAAAACCGAATGTCGATTATTGGATTTACATGCACGCATATGTGCTTGTTGCTGACCCGGCAGAGTACTATACCTATGAGATTCAGAATGGGGAAGCGACGATTACAGGATATAATAAAGACCTTCTGCGCCGCAAAGTGCTGATTCCAGAAGAAATTGAAGGGTGTCCGGTTACGACGATCGGCGACCGCGCGTTTTATGACATGCCGTCGGGCATCGGCAAGGAATTTTACATTCCGGACAATGTAACTACCTTTGGCAAGGAAGCATTTGCAGCCAGTGCCTATTTGGACTCGGTTAGGATGCCGCAGAAGCTGACGAAAATGGGCGAGGGCGTATTTGCGGCATGTTTGCAACTGCACTCCTTGGAAATTCCTGATTCGTTGACAGAGATTCCGGACTATGCTTTTACAAACTGCTGGGGCTATGGAGAGGTGAATAAATACAGTGCTGAGCAGTCTATTGGTAGAGTTGAGCAGTGTGTTGGTAAAAATGTGACAAAAATCGGAAAATATGCGTTTGCTGGATGCTGGAATATGGGGAAGGCGTGGGGCGATGGTCGTCTGCCTGAAAAGCTCGAATCCATCGGGGAAGGCGCATTCCAGTATTGTTATAAAATAAAATCATTGGAAATTCCGGCTGGTGTGACGGTCATTCCTGACCGCACATTTCAGGGCTGCGAAAGACTGGAATCCATTCAGATTGATGGCGATATTACGATGATTGGTGCGGAAGCCTTTGACGGCTGTGTTGCGCTGACTTCGATGCCGCTGTCGAAGTCGCTGAACCTGATTGGCGCGGATGCATTCCGTGACTGCACGGCGCTGACGGCTTTCCAGCTGGCAGAGGGAAACACGCATTTTCAGGTGCAGCAAGGTGCACTGATGACGGCGGATGCCACGCGGCTGCTGACTTATGCTGCCAGCGCACCGCAGCAAAGCTTTGTCATGCCGGAAACGCTGACACAGATTGATGATGGCGCACTCAAAAACCTGCGCTATCTGGAAACGCTGACTTTCTCGCCGATTTTCAGCGATTATCAGGCAGGCATGTTTGAAAATGCAACGGGCTTGAAGACGGTGAATTTCGGTGAAGGTACGCTGACGGCGATTCCTGACCGATTCTTCAAGGGCTGCACGTCGCTTGTTTCGCCCAATGCGTTCACGGGCGTGACGTCTGTTGGCGAATCGGCATTTGAAGGCTGCACGGCGGTGCAATCGCTGTCGTTTGATGATTCGCTGTCGAACATCGGCACAAAGGCGTTCCAGAACTGCACGGCACTGGAAAGCGTGCATATTCCGGACAGCGTAACGAGCCTGAGTGCAGCGGCGTTCCGGAATGACGTTTCCTTGACGGAATTCCAGATGCCGGAGCGCCTCTATACCGTTTCTGCGTCGGCGTTCAGCGGCTGCACATCGCTGAAAACGGTGATATGGAGCAAGTATCTGCAAACCATAGAAGCAAATGCGTTTGAAAATACGGCCCTGACGGAAATCATCTTCCCGGAGAGCCTGACCAGAATCGGCGCGTATGCGTTTGCGGGCATTGGCACGCTGGAAAGCATCGTCCTGCCGGAAAATTTGAATACGATTGGTTCGTCTGCTTTTTCTGGCACTGGGATTCAGACGCTGAAGCTGCCCAAGAACGTCACGACGCTGGGCAACGGCGCGTGGATGAACTGCGCCGCCCTGCGGGAAGTTCAGTGGGAGGCAGCGCTGACGAAAATCCCGGTGAATACGTTTGAACACTGCACTGCGCTGACCCAAATCGAACTGCCGGACGGCATTGTGGAAATTGGCGCAAGGGCATTCAGCGGCAATGAAAGCCTAACCAATGTGACTTTGCCGCGCACGGTGCGGCGCATTGAAAGTGCCGCTTTTGAGGGATGCAGTGCGCTGACGGACATCCTGCTCTGGCCGGACGTGGAGGAAATCGCGGCGGATGCTTTTGCGAACTGCGAGAATCTGACCATCCGCGGCTGGAAGGGGTCTGCCGCTGAAAAAGCAGCCACGTCACAGGGCGTGAATTTTGCCGCGGCGGATCAGGAGATTTCCTACACGCTCAATGCCGCGCAGGATGGCTATCTTGTCAGCGGCTGCGATGAAAACGCGGTACTGCTGGTGCTTCCGGCTGTGCATAACGGGCTGCCTGTGGTCGGTACTGCGGAAAACGCCTTTGCAAACTGCAAGTACCTGCAAGAAGTGCGCGTGGAAGCGGAAAGTGTGTATTTGCAGGTTTGTGACGGCATCCTGATGGACGCGGCGGGCAAAACGCTGCTGCTCTATCCGGCACGGCGCGCAGGAGCGGATTTGGTGATTGACGAAAACGTGACCGCCATTGCGGACTATGCGTTTGCCTACTGCCAGAATCTGCGCAGCATCACCATCAGCACGCAGGTGGAGACGATTGGCGACCATGCGTTTGACGCGGTGAATGATGCCCTGTGCCTTGTGGTGCAGGATGGCAGCCCGGCGCAGCTGTGGGCGAGCGCACACGGGGTGCGCTATGCCAGTGAAAGCACATCGTTCACCTATCGCCTTGAAGGGGACAAAGCGTATATTACGGGCTATACGGGCACGCTGCCGGAGACGGTTGTTCCGGCAGTGATTGACGGATACCCTGTCTATGCGATTGAAAACCTCCGCAGCCCGATTCTGACGCACGTTGTTGTCAGCGAAGGGATTGTGGAAATTGGGGAATTTGCCTTCATGCACTATTTAAATCGCGATGAAGAGTACTATGTTAACAATCTGGTGAGTGTGAGTCTGCCGCAGAGCTTGAAGGTTATTTCTGACTGGGGATTTAGTGGACAGGAAAACTTACAAGAAATCACGTTTGGTGGTGTGGAGCAAATTGGCCGAGGCGCTTTTAGTGGCTGTTCCAAGCTGACACAAATTACATTGCCGGATACGCTGACAACAATTGAATGGAAAGCATTTGAATACTCTGGTCTAACGTCGCTGACGATACCGGTCAATGTCTCGTTTATTAGGGACACGTCCTTTATTGAAAACTGTTCGTCACTGACAACGCTTCGTGTGGCGGAAGGAAATCCTTACTACGAGATGGAAGATGGCATCCTATACCAAACCGCTTCCAAGTCTGTGTTTTATACAATGCCTAATATTGAAGGCGTAATCACAGTACGAGATGGAACAGAACGTATTGGCAATGATGCTTTCAGCGGAAGAAATATCACGGGCATACAGCTTCCGGATACGTTGATAGAGATTGGCGAGAAGGCGTTTGCAGACTGTGAAAAATTAACAGCAATTGAACTTCCTGAAGAACTGCAAACAATCAAATGGTATGCATTTGGTGGATGCACTAATTTGGAAAAAGTAACGCTGCCAGAAGGATTAACAACCTTAGGATCGGCTGCATTTGCACACTGCACGTCACTGACTGAAATGACGATTCCTAATGGCGTTACTGAACTTTCTGCGACTTTCGTGGATTGCGTTTCGCTGTCGAAACTTACGTTGCCTGATGACTTAAAGACAATGAAGAATGGCGTTATCGAGGGTTGTAATTCCTTGGAGACGCTGAACTTGCCTGCAACACTGCAAAGTATTAGTGGCACTTGGCCCGGTCATTTAAAAACTATTACAACTGCGCCTGCTTCTGTGCGTTATATGTCGGAAGATGGTATTTTGTATGACAAACAGGAAAATGGCATCTTATTCGTCAACGCCTCCATTACAGGTCATGTTACAGTTCGTGAAGGTATTGCAACGATTGGTGAAACAGCGTTTAGCGGTAGAAAAGGATTGACAAGCATAACGTTGCCAGAAAGCTGCATTAGTATTGGCGATGCTGCATTTAAGGACTGCACAGCGCTCAGCAGCGTTGAGTTTCCTGATAAGCTGGAAAGCATCGGCAAGGAAGCGTTCTGCAATACAGGATTGCAGTCAATAGAGTTTACTCAGCAAAAGCTGCAAATTGCATCTCGCACATTTGCTGATTGCGAAGCGCTTACAAATGTGGTACTGCCTGATGGAGTAGAACGTATTGAAGAGGAAACGTTTAAGAATTGCAGTGCATTGGTCAAAGTTGAATTGCCGGAAAGTTGCACGTCTATTGAAAAATCTGCTTTTGCAAACTGTACAGCACTGAACGATATAGAATTCCCGGAAAAATTGGAGTCAATCGGCTACCACGCATTCCGTAATACCGGCATTACATCGCTGAAACTTTCGCAGCCGGGTCTTCACGTTGGAAGCTTTGCATTTGCATATTGCCATCAGCTGAAGTCTGTGGAAATCACATCGACGGACTTTGACTTGATGGAGTGGGCATTTGCAAGATGCGAAAATTTGGAGACAGTAATTCTGCCGCCGCAGGTTTTCCGCATGGAAGGCGGATGCTTCACGGAATGCACGTCCCTGACTACGGTCGTTTTGCCGAAGAACATCACGTTCGTGCATGGCTTTAAGGACTGTACGTCCCTGAGAATTATTGAAATTCCGGACAGTGTGACGAGCATCGGCTATGAAGCATTTGCAAACTGCAAGTCGCTGGAGAGTATTCATCTACCGGATGGGGTAACGAACATTGGTGGACTTGCGTTTGCGCAGTGCTATGCGCTGAAGGAAATCAATCTTCCGGATTCGCTGACCACAATCGGAGAAGAAGCATTCCGAGGAGTTCCGATTGCTGAAGTTGTCATCCCGGCAAATGTGACCGAAATCGCGGACTGGACATTCTATTATAATGGAGAACTCCGTTCGCTGACGCTCCCCGATGGCTTGAAGAAAATTGGCGCGAATGCTTTCTGTGGAGCGTCCAAGCTCCAATCGGTGGAACTGCCGGAAAGTTTGGAGGAAATAGGGGATGCCGCGTTCCGCGAGAGCGGTTTGACCTCGATTACCATTCCCGGCAATGTGAAGCGCGTTGGCGGCGCATTCATTTACTGCAAGAATTTGGAGAAGGTCTCCATTGCCCCCGGCGTTGAAACGATTGGTGCTGACGCGTTCTTGGAATGCTCGAAGCTGACGGAAGCAACGCTCGCCAGCACTGTTACGACCATCGAGAGCAGTGCGTTCTGCGGCTGCAAGGCGCTTCAAACCATTAACGGCGGTGCGCTCATTCAGTCCATTGGCGAACATGCCTTCACGAGCTGCGAAAACATTGAGGAAATCAATATTTCGCCGAATTTGACGGAAATTTCAGACTATGCATTTGATGGCTGCAAGAAACTGAAGCGCGTTTCGCCGTCGGCGGAGCAGAAGGGCGTTTCTCTGCCGCATGTGAAGTACATCGGCGAGCGGGCATTCAACGTCTGCAAAGCAATTCCGTCCTTCTCTCTGGGCGATTCGCTGGAAACGGTCGGGGATTATGCGTTTGCTTCCACGTCCGTTACGTCCATGTATTTCCCGGATACCGTGAAGCAGATCGGCATCAATCCGATGTGGATGAATTATGCCATTCTGTCCGTGCATTTGCCGAAATCACTGACGGAAATCCCGCAGGGGATGTTTGCGCAGGCCGCGCGGATGCAGACGCTTACCATCCCGCAGGGTGTGCGCAGCATTGGCACACAGGCATTCCACGGCAATGTTGCGCTGGCGGCGCTGAAACTGCCGGATGGCTTGGAGCGCATCGGAGCAAATGCATTTGGAAACGCGATGCTGTTGCTGGAAATTCCGGCATCGGTTACGGAAATTGCGGATGATGCGTTCAGCGAAGCGGTTGTGGAATTCTACACGCCGTCGGGCAGCGCGGCGCATCAATACGCGCTGGCGCATCAGATTCCCGTGCATTTGGATGAGTCGATTCCGGCAGAATACCTCGGCACGGCTGACCAGCTGGCAGCAAAAATTGTCGCGCAGGTGATTACGGATGACATGACCGACTATCAGAAAGCAGAAGCGCTGGTAGATTGGATGCTCAGCGAAACAATGCTGTCAGACATGCTGCCGGACACATATAGCGGCAAAATGGTGCTTGTCCAGCGTAAAGGTACGCGCTGGGGCTGGGCATTTGCATACAAAGCACTGCTGAACGCGGCAAATGTTACCAATGATATCTATTTTAACGCGAAGGGCATCGTTGAGGGCGCGGGAATTGGGAATCAAACCTCAGTCTTTGTTTCGTATTTTGACGGCGATGCCGTGAATATGATTCAGATTGATGGGCAATGGTATTTCACGCATCCTGCCTTTGTGGAGCATTTCGGAAAGGCGAGATACTTCATGCTCAATCGAGAAACGTATCGCTTGTCGTTCGGGGATGATCCGAACGTGGAAGCCTGCGACAACTACGACCAGACCTTCCTGTATCAGGCGTACTCCAAGGATGTAGAGGCGGAGGTTGTGGAGCAGGCATCTGCGTCCTTTACAGAGGGCAAGAAGCTGGTGTATGCGGAAGTTCAGCCGATTGAGGAACTGATGGATGCGAGTTATGCGTATGTGCTGGATTTCGCAGGGCGGCATATGGATACGCTGGACTGGCAGAACGCACAGGGCGAATTTGAGCCGACTATCATTGGCACAAACAACGGCTACTGGCTCAGTGACGACCTGACGGGCGAGTATGCGCAAGTGACGGTGAATACGCAGACGCTCTATCCGTATGGCGCGGAAGTGCGGCTGGATGATCCGGAATACACGGCAGTGCTGTGCGACTGGAATGTGGATGGCACGCTGACGCTGTCGGAAGATACCGAAGAAGCAAGCGTGGCGCTGTTCACCATAGAAAGGGGAGAAGATATAGAAAAGAAACAAACCATTACTGGCAGAAAGGTCTATCATGCGACCTTCACCCCGACCCTGAGCCAGTACATTAACACACTGGCACCGACGGAATTTGACTTGGTGCTGGAATGCCAGCTGCCGCCCATTCGTGATGCTGCACAGCTGGTGGACAACAAGCTGACGCTGACGCTTTCGGATTCACATATTTTCCCGGAAAATGCGCAGCTGGATTTGATTTTCTGGCCGGAAGGCGGCACATCGAGTGCTCCTATAACGCACTTCTATGTGGAGGATCGTGAAGAACTCTACCCGGATGGCAAGCGCGAAATTACGCTTGACCTTTCGGCGCTTCGCTGCGACCTGGGATACACGCTCTACATTGCGCAGACAGCGGACAACTATGTGGAATCGGAATACAGTTCCGTTACGAGCCGCATCGACATACCGCATACGCCGTACATTGAGACGGTACGGCCTGCAACACCGACGGAAGACGGTCTGGTGAGTGCAACAGTCTGCCGGATTTGCGATACATGGCTGGGCAATGGGTATGCGATTGCGTCGGATCACATTCTGCAGCTGCCTGCGAATTTGAAGGCAATCGAGGAAGAAGCCTTTGTCGGCATGTGGCAGGTGCAGCAGGTGAATATTCCGGAGGGCGTTACTGCGATTGGAAAGCGCGCCTTTGCAGACTGTACGCTACTGCGGCTGGTCATTATCCCGAACAGTGTGCAAACGCTGGCGGATGATGCCTTCAGCGGCTGCCATCCGGTGATTCTCTGCGATGCGGAAAATCAGCAGGTGATTGACTGGGCAAATGCACAGGGATTGATGGTCGTTTTCAAGGAAAGTAAATAATACTATTTCCAGATTCACCTGCGCCATCTGCTTGCGCCTTTTCCCT
>ERZ791801.1079-NODE-1079-length-20550-cov-2.957599_pt1 | contig 20550 bp, 8 predicted proteins | sample MGYA00510309_ERZ791801 | MGnify/ENA primary metagenome ERZ791801 (study PRJEB30046, sample SAMN00791979) | human gut metagenome | study: EMG produced TPA metagenomics assembly of the A metagenome-wide association study of gut microbiota in type 2...
ATGATGGCTACGTGTTGTGGTATCCGAGTTTTGTCTATTTGTTCTATATTTTTTAATAAAGGTGCCATAGTGTATGCATATTTCCCTTTTATCTATCTTGCAGATTTGTGCAGAAAGGGGGAAATAGAAAATGAGTGCATAATTATCCGCTATTTTCGAGCTACTTATGCATAATGAGCATCTATATATACGGGTTCTTATGCAGAATGTTAACATTCGGTTCGTAGGAAGTTAATCAACTTCTTGCTTGAAAGTTAATATAATCCGAAGGATAAGTTAACTCCGGCTACGAGGAACGTTAACTTTCTCTATGGAGAAGTGGATGTTTCTCGGAGAGGAATGTGGTGCGACGTACTTTTGAAGTTGTTATCTCTTTATTAGAATTGTTGATATTTCTGTATTCCGCTATTAGTTAGAGGATTATGTGTTTTTGTTCGCGTATTGGTAGGTGTAAGCTGTATATGCTGCAAATATCACATTCTCGTGGTGTCGGAGAATGCAAAATGACAGAATGATATTTTTCTGTGTCAGCCGCTTTGTGTGTATCTCTCATGGCGGATGCTCAATTATACGTGTTCTTCTTTATACTGTGTAGGCGAGCATCCTGTATATTGCTTGAATACCGTGCTGAAATACCGCGGTGTTGAAAAGCCGGTTTGGTCGGATATTTCGTTGATGTTTAGTTTGCTATGCATCAATAACCAGATTGCCCGTTCCATGCGTAATTTAGTGATATAATCATTGGCCCCCATGTCCGTCAGAGCTTTGAGCTTATTGTAGAGGGAAGCCCGGCTGACTCCCAGTTCGGAGCAGAGGAACGGTACTCCCATTTGGTCGTTATCCAGATTGTCGGAGATTAATTTGTTAAGTCTGTGTAAGAAGTCTTCGTCGGCCGAACTGAAAGTACTTTCTTCGGGTTGAGGCAACGAACCGGCTTCGGTGTAGCGTGTGCGCATCCGTTCGCGGTTCTTCAACTGGCTGCGTATCATGGTATACAGCATACTTACTTCAAAAGGTTTTGTAAGATAAGCATCCGCCCCGTTTTTATAGCCGAAGAGCTGGCTTTCTTCGTCATTGCGGGCTGTGAGCAGGATTACAGGAATGTGGCTGATATCGAAATCTTCCTTAATTTGTTTACATAGCTCATAGCCGTTCATGCGTGGCATCTGAATATCACTGACTACAATATCGGGATGAGACTTCCGGCAGATGCGCAAGGCTTCTTCCCCATTGGGGGCTATCCATACTTCCTTGAATTTACTTTTGAGTGCACTATGCAGATAGTCTGTCAAATCTACATTGTCGTCCACTATGAGTATAGTACGTTCTTGAGTGTCTGCCTGACTTGTTGTTTCACTGGGAGGGCTCTCTATTTCCTGAGTAGGTGCTAATAGTTCATTAAGATAAGGTTGAGGCTGTAATGTTATTTTTCCCGGTTGTATGTCACGAGGCAATTCAAACCAGAATGTGGCTCCGGCTGCATTTTCGTGGTCGTAAGCGCCAATACTGCCTCGGTGTTGTTCGGCAAGAATCTTGGAGTAAGATAGACCGATACCTGTTCCGGGGCGGCTGTTATTACCTTGATAAAAGCGGGTGAAAAGGCTGTTTATGTCTACTTCCTTTAATCCGCTGCCTTGATCGGAAACTGATATACGTACATAGCCTTTCTCATTCGATGAATTGACGGATACGGTAATTTGGCTATTGTCCGGACTGTATTTTAAAGCATTGATTAAAAGATTGGTTAGAATTGTTGTGCATTTTTCTTTGTCGAAACAAAGTTTATCTATTTTCTCATCAGGCTGATATTGGATCATAATACCTTTTTCTCCCGCTTCCGGTTTGAAGTCTGCTACAAGCTGCTCTATCCAAGTATCCAATTGCACTTCTTCGGCATTCAAAGTGCTCTGTCCCACTTCCATTTTGCGTACATCCAAAACCATGTTCAACAATTTTTTCATCCGTCCGGATTGTTTACAGATACTTTGTATTGTACTATATTTGCTGTCATTGGGAGGCAACGACTCTAACAACTGTTTTAAAGGAGCATGTATCAATGTCAATGGGGTACGCAATTCGTGATTGATATTTATAAGAAAACGGACTTTCTCTTCATATACTTGTTGTTCGTGCTCTTTCATTGCCCACTTCAGCTTGTTCGCATTGCGTCGCAGCAATGAATATATGATACCTATTATAATGCTAAAAATCAGAATCGTATAACAAGCGGTAAACCATCCCGACTTGTACCAGGGCGGTAATATGGTAAGTTTTAATACCCGGTAGTCATTTGTCCAACTGCCGCTACGGGTACTGCAAGAAGCCAATATTTGATAAGTTCCTATCGGCAGGCTGTTTAGTGTCAGCTCCGGCTGATAGGAGTAGGAAACCTGTCCGTCTAATCCTTCTACTGTAAAACGAAACATCGGTTTTCGGAAAATATCTTTGTTGCTGGCTACAATCTTGATAGATATAGGCTTATTGGGTTCTATAACTTTTAAGTTCTGATTATCGGTAATGTGTTTGTTCATTCGCTCTCCACCCACCCATACATCTGCTAAATTTAGAACAGGCGGTGTATTTGCTTCTTGAGGCAACTGCTTGTCAATGCAGAGCAGGCCATTCACGCCACCCATATAAACATCTCCTTGTATTGATAATAATCGTGGCTTCTCCAGATATTCGTTCAGCCCGATACCGTCAGACTCTCCATATAGAATGAATTCTCCCTCTTTAATGAGGTGGGCAAATAATTTTCCTTCAGCGCCCACCCACACTTTACCCCGTTTGTCGCAAATCAGAGCGTTGATTTCTTTAATCAGTTCGTTAGGGATACTGGTTCGCTTCTTGCTTGTTAGTGAGTAATTGCTTAAACCATAGTTGCCTCCTATCCAAAAAAGGTTGTTCTCATCAAGGGATATGGAGTTGAATATAGTATCTCCGTAACAAGTGTAAACAGCAGTAAGATGATTGAGGCTGTCTAATTTGTATATATGTTTGGAGTCATGCAGAAAACTGCGGGAGCCGTCATTGCATACCGGTTGCAGAATGCCGTCTATTTGTATTTTTCCCTTCGGGATAATGGGGGTGAATTGCTTTTTTCTCAGATGATAACTATACGGATATTCAGAGAGTAGCAATACGGTTTCCGGTGTGTTTTGGAATACATTGACGTTCTTTCCACGTTGACACAGCAGTGCATTGATGCTATCGTTGACGATTATCAGTGGTTGATATTTTTTTGTGTCTTTGTCGAAGAAGAATATGCCTTTGCTGAATAATGATACTAACAGTCGTTTCTTGTCTACTCCGGTGATTGAAGAGACTTTGTCTCCCCAAGTCGGCAGTATATGATTGAATTTGCGGAGAGCAGGGTCAAAGTTGTTGATTCCGCCACCATCCGTACCTATCCAGATTTTGTTCTCCTTGTCTTGATAAATACTTAGAATAACCTTCTCGCTGAGTCCATATTCTATTCCGGGCAGGGCGTCCGAATAGGTCTTCATACCTACTTCTTTAATGCTTATTAGTCCGCCTCTTACGCTGCCGGCCCATATGTTGTCGTTGAAATCTTTGTATAAACAGAGAATGGAGTTGACCGGCAATGAATAACGGTTCCCAGGTATATGCTCCAAAGTCGTGATTTCTCCGTTGGTAGGATTCAATATGTAAATGCCATGTCCGTCTGTTGCTATCCAGATATGTCCGTTACGTTCCGTAATAGAAAGTACGACATTGGTTTTCATAGATGAGTTTTGAGTGTGATAGGCGTGTAGAAGTTTTCCGTTGCGGTCATAACAGTTTATACCTTGATGATACGGAGCGGTCCATATATTTCCTTTAGAGTCGATGAAACAATCTACTAACTCATCACTTTTAAAAGGAGCCGGTCGTGTCTGACCGGTTCGTATATCAATCAGCAATGCCTTTTTCCAACGGTTTGTTGCGAGCAGTGTGTGTTTGTCCCATTTTTGCAAACCTGTAATATTGTATTGTCTGTCGGGGTAAATAGAACAAAGAAGTTTGATTTGCCTGTCGGCATAATCATATTTATAGATTTTTCCGTAACTACCGAATAAGACACCGTCTGCATAGGAACAGATGGAAGAGGCGGTAACCGGGTTTCGGTTCTTGTCTTCTGCTTGCAGGAAATTGTCTTCCGAGTCATTATAATAGTATAAACCTTTGGGTGTAGTAGCCCAAACTTTATTTTCGTTGTCTTCGAATATGTGGGTGATATTGTCATGGAGAAATTTCTTCAATTCATATCCATCGAAACGTCCGATGCCGGAACGTGTACCGATCCATACATATCCTTTCTCGTGGCTTACGGTTAAACATCGTACTGAAGAGGATAAACCGTTTTGGGTGTTGATAATCTGTTGAAAGGCATATTGTTTACTTTCTGTTGCTTCGAGAGGAAGAAGGAACAACAGGCAAGTAATGAAGATGATTGGAGTCTTTTTCATGAAGTCAATTCAAAGGTTCGAACAAAAGTAGTTTATTGTTTTGGAATCTGCAAAACATTGTGTGAAATAAGAGCAGGTTTTAAGCAAGCTATAACAGCTTTGGTCTTAAATTGAATATTTGTAATATCTTTGCCAAATGCGCTTGTAGGTGTCTGTGGATAGCTTTTAGTCAAATTTGGAACTAAAAATAGTGATTATTGAACACCTGTTCTGTAGCATTGGGTTACATTTGCCCATGAGTTTACAAGACATCAGGTCTGGTAACTGAATTACCTTATAAAATAAATATTATGAAAAGATGCTTATGAAAAAGATTCGTTTCGTTTTTCTATTGCTCCTCATGTTAATTCCTTTAGGAGCATCTGCACAACAACAAATGATTACAGGACGTGTTCTCGACGATAGAGGCGAGACCGTTATCGGTGCGTCCGTATCTGTGAAAGGTACTGCCACTGGTGGTATAACCAACTTGGATGGTGAGTTTTCCGTTGCCGGTAAGGTGGGGGATGTATTGACTATATCTTATATAGGATACACCTCGCTGGAAGTAAAGGTCACCAAGTTGACCGGTAATGTCTATACATTGAAAGAAGACTCCGAACTTCTGGAAGAAGTAGTAGTTGTAGGTATGGACAAGCAGAAGCGTAACACCATTACCGCTGCTGTGGCGACTGTTAAATCGGAAGCTATCACCAGTCGTCCGGTAACCGACTTGACCAGCGCATTGCAGGGAAATGTTGCAGGTTTGAACTTTGCTTCTGATGCTGCTGCCGATGGAGTAGGTGGTGAAACCGGTGCTGAGATTAAGTTTAATATACGTGGTGTGGGTTCTATCAATGGCGGTGAACCTTATGTGCTGGTAGACGGAATTGAACAAAGTATGCAGAATGTGAATCCTGCCGATATTGAAAGTATCAGTGTGCTGAAAGATGCTTCGGCGGCTGCTGTTTACGGTGCGCGTGCCGCCTATGGTGTAGTATTGGTTACTACCAAGAGTGGAAAACAGGAGAAGACACGTGTTTCCTACCGTGGTTCCGTAGGTTTTAGTTCTCCCATTAATATGCCACAGATGATGAGCTCTTTGGAATGGGCGAGATACTCCAATTTGCGGGATGAGAGCATGGGACGTACCCATCAGATTTCCGATGAAACTATCCGGAAGATGGAAGGTTTCATGCAGAATCCTTATTCCGCCGAATTTCCGGGTATAAATGTTAATCAGGCAGGCGACGGATGGGCTGCTGCCGACAATGCACAGTATGCTAATACCGACTGGTTCGACTATTACTTTAAAGACCGCGCTATCCGCCATTCTCATAACATCAGCATACAGGGCGGTTCGGAAAAAACCTCCTATTATGTCGGTTTGGGCTATATCTATCAGGAAGGTTTGATGGATAAAGTACAAGATGATTTGGAAAAATATAACGTAAATACAAAATTCTCTATACGTGCCACCGACTGGTTGAAGTTTAATTTCAACAACAATGTTTCGCTGAACTTGTTGAAGCGTCCTTTGGCCAACCAAACTATTTTTTATGGGACAATCGCTAATATGTCACCCAGCCGCGTCACAAAACTTCCCGTAGAACAATCGGAATATTCTACTCCTACTTGGAACGAGCAGCTTTATCTGCAAAAGGCCGGATATAGCCAGAATCGTGTATCGGATGCTATGTCTTTCTCTGCAATCATCAATCCGTTGGAAGGGTTGGAGTTCGTAGGCGAGATGAAAGCCCGTTTGGATGTAGAAAACAATAGCTTCGAGTTGCGTAAGGGTAACTATGCACAACCTAATGGCTCCATAGTGGAAGTATCCGGTAATAAGCAAGGTTACCACTATCCCGGCATGAAGTGGCAGAATACCCAGTTCGGCTCGCTCACGCGCGGTAGTGTGTTCGATTACTATCTTTCTCCCAGTGTTACGGGAGCTTATACCCGCCAATGGGGCGACCACTTCTTTAAGGGAATGGCAGGTTACCAGATGGAATTGCAGGAAAACTCCAGTGAGTATATGTATAAAGATGGCATGTTAAGCGAAGATATTTATTCTTTCGATAACGCCAACGGAACTCCTTATGCGGCTGAAGCCCGTTCGCACTGGGCGACGATGGGTATGTTTGCCCGTCTTAACTGGAATTACCAGAATATTTACTTCTTAGAGTTCAGTGGACGTTACGACGGTTCATCCCGTTTTGCACCGGATAATCGTTGGGGATTTTTCCCTTCTTTCTCCGCCGGTTATGATATTTCACGCACACCTTACTTTACCAAGCTCAACTTGCCGGTTTCACAGTTTAAGGTACGTGTGTCTTACGGACGCCTTGGTAATCAAAACGGTGCAGGTCTTTATGACTATCTTGGTGTTATGACCCTTGACCCGAATAATGTGAATGCCTGGTTATTGCCGGGAACGGGAAATAAACCTGCCAAAGGAACCATTTCGCTTACCCCGAAAATGATAAGCCCCTATATCACATGGGAAAAGGTAGATAATGCTAATATCGGTTTAGACCTGATGTTGTTCGACGACCGTCTTTCCGTGACGTTCGATGCCTATCAACGTACTACGAAAGATATGATCGGTCCGGCGGAAGCAATTCCTGCTATCAGCGGTATTGTGCCTGACGACCGTGCTAAACTTAACAATGCCTCCTTACGCAATCGCGGTTGGGAACTTTCTATCAACTGGCAGGATAAATTGAAATGCGGATTCAGCTACGGCATAGGCTTTAACCTCTTCGACTATAAGGCTGTTGTTACAAAATACAATAATCCCGAAGGTATCATTTACAATAATCACACAGGTTTGGCACGTAATAAAGGGTATTATGAAGGTATGGATCTTGGTGAGATTTGGGGCTTTGTGGCAAACGACCTTTTCATGACCAACCGGGAAGTGGATGATTACCTCAAGAGCAAAGACCTTTCTTTCTTCAAGGCGGATAACTTATGGCAGGCGGGAGACTTGAAGTACATTGATACCAATCGTGACGGTAAGGTAGATCCGGGCAACGGTACGCTGAGCGACCATGGTGACTTGCGTATTATCGGTAATACCACTCCCAGATATTCTTTCGGTATCAATTTGAATGCAGGTTACAAAGGCTTCTCAGTATCTACCTTGTTGCAGGGTGTTGCCAAGCGTGACTTCCCGTTGGCGGGTAGTACCTACCTCTTTGGTGGAAAGAACTACTTCAAGGATCATCTGGACTATTTCAGCCCGCAGAATCCCGGTGCTTACCTTCCTCGCTTGGCAGACCCCAAGACAGTGGATTACATGACAAATGCCGGATATAACACCACTCGCTATCTGGTGAATGCAGCCTATATGCGTATGAAGAACCTTACGGTGTCTTATACCTTCGACAAAAAGATGCTTAAGGTATTGCGTCTGGAGAACCTGCGGCTTTATTTTACATGCGACAACCTGTTTACTATTACTTCACTGCCCAAATCGTTCGACCCGGAAACACTGAATCAGGTGAATACATGGGCGGGTGGTAGCGACGCCACGGCTCCGGGACTTACTTCTGCCGCTAATGAGAACGGTAACGGTAAGGTATATCCGATGAATAGGAACTTTGTGTTTGGTATTGATTTCACGTTTTAATTAGTAACAGAAAAAGAGTATGAAAAAAGCTTATTTATATATTGCATTACTGATGGGAGCGAACATGCTGCTTTCATCGTGCTCCGACTTCCTGGATCGCGAACCGATCACTGCACCCAATAATGAATCGTTCCTTTCGCGAATCACAGGTACGTGGCTATATCAACGGTTTGTACACCGCATTGCCTTCTTTGCAAAAGTTCGGTATGGGTGTGCGTGGCGAGGATAAGAACAGTGATAATATCCTGTCCGAAATTTACAACAAACGTCTTAACGGTGAGGAAACCGTATTTTCCAGCAGTCAGGCTTGGGAGGCAGGATATAAAAACCTGCGCAATGTCAATTATTTCTTCCACTACTACAAGGTGCCTGAGACTTTGGAGACGGAAGAGGTAAAATCTTTGGTAGGTGAAGCCTATTTTTTGCGTGCTTACTGGCACTTCGTACAGCTGAAGAAGTTTGGAGACATCCCAGTGATGGATGCTTTCTGGGACGAGAATGCCACGATTGCCGGACTGCAAATACCACAGAAAGACCGTGGTGAGGTGGCGAAATTCATTCTTGACGATTTGGATAAAGCAAAAGATTTGTTGTTCGACCGCAGTAAGTATGCCGGATTGCGTATCTCTAAAGAGGCGGCCATGATGCTTGCCATGCAGGTGGCTCTCTATGAGGGCTCCTGGGAGAAATACCACAAGAACGATGTTTTTGCAGCCGACACCGATCAGTCTGAATTCTTTTTTAATGAAGTGTTGCGTTGGGGTGATATGCTAATGGAAAGCGGGCTTAAACTTAATACTAAGGAGACCGATAAGGATGTGGTGAATCCGGGTGATGCTTACGGACGCCTTTTCAATCAGAAAGACTATTCCAATGTCACTGAAGCCATTTTCTGGAAGCAGTATTCCATTACGGACGGTGTATTCCATGCGCTGAGCGGATTGCTGGCAGGTGGCGTGGTAGATCAGGACGGACCGGCCGGTATATCCGGTGAATTGGTAAATACCTATCTCAATGCCGACGGAACGCCCATTGACCCCAGTGCCGATAAGTTTAAAGATTTCAACGAGACTTTCAAAAATCGCGACTTGCGCCTTACGGAAACCGTGATGAGCAGCGGCTATAAATTCAAATCAACGGTTAAAGGTTCCAAACCCTTGAACGTACAAGATGTGACATCCGGTGCCAAAGGCATTAATCCTCCTTTTCTGGCAAGTGAAGGGAATGCTAAGAATGTGACGGGTTATCACATACGCCTTGGGGTTGATACTACTTATGTGGAGGGTGATGCAGAAACAGGACTCGTGATTATGCGCTATGCCGATGCCCTGTTGAGTTATGCCGAAGCTGCGGAAGAATTGGGTAAGTGCGATGATGCCGTATTGGAGAAAACGTTGAAACCCTTGCGCGAACGTGCGGGAGTGAAGTATGTAAAACCTACGGCTATCGATCCTAATTTTACCGACTATGGCTATGCGTTGACGCCCGTTCTTCAGGAAATCCGTCGCGAACGCCGCGTAGAGTTGGCGTTGCAAGGCTATCGCTTGGACGACCTCATGCGCTGGGGAGGAGCCAAAGCCATTATAGGTAAGCGTGGAAGAGGCGCATACCTGGGCAAGGATGCCGTGCTCTACAAGTCGTTCACCGAAGAACAGCAGAAAAAACTCACTACCATACTGACAGACGGCAGCCAATGGATGGACCCCTTGCAGGAACTATTACCCGGTGGCTATCAGTTTGTTGCCGGTCGTGATTACTTGCTTCCCATTCCGCCCAGCGAACTTGACCTGAACAAGCAGATGAAGCAGAATCCGGGTTGGAAAACGGAATAAGAAAATAATGCGGTTATTTTATTAATTTATAAAGAACAGACCATGAAAAAAATAAAGAACATATATGGCATACTGCTACTTGCAGCAGTGGGCATTGTCGGTTGCTCGGAGGAGAAGATAGCTCCGTTGCCCGAACCCGTACCCCTGAAGATGAGTATCAACAGCACCGACTTGGTGATGGGCGAAACTTTGGAAATAACTTTTGATGTCACTGGTACGGACGAAGGAAAGACAGCGATGAATGAAGACGTAAGTATCAAGTTGAGTGCCACTACGGAGAAAGGAGCGGTAGACCAATTGCTTTTCGAAGGCTTTCCTACGGAGGTCATTATGAAGCAAGGCGAAACGAGCAAAACTGTTTCTGTGCCTGTGAAGGATGGGCTGAACAAAGAACACACTGTTGAAATATCCGCTTTTGCGCGTGGTTATAAATTGGAGAATGCTTTGCAGTTGCTTACTGTGAGCGATTATCACTACTCGCGTGTAATGATAAAAAACAATGCGGATAACACAGTGAAAGAAGGGCAAAGCTTCATCCTGACAGCTTCCGTTAACTCTAAGCTGAAAGATGCACTTACCATTGCCATTACGCCTGAAGAAGGAGTGGCTCAATATCTTGAAGGCCTTCCTGCCGAGTTGGTAATTCCTGCGGGAGAAAGTTCGGTGGAGAGCGGTTTGATCAAGATGATAAAGAGCACTGAAACCGTTGCTGACGCGGAACTGAAACTTACGCTCTCCACGATTCCCGTGGCAAGTCGCTATCCATTGGTGGCAAACGAAATCGTTATTCACAGAATAGATATGCATAAGAACATGGATACCCAAATACGTGATGAGCGCTGGCTTTATGAAGATGCAGACCAACTCTTTGTGTCACCTCAGAATGAAGATGCTGTAAAGAAGTGGGGACAATTGAACTATGTGGTGATGAAAGAAGGCGATCCGCACCCCAACAGTGGTAATGTGTTGCCCGAAGGCAAGTGGAAATTCTTTCGTGCTTATGAGTTCCATAAGATTTCCGGATGTCTTGCAAAGAGAGACAGTCCGATGGGTGACTACACCAGTACGGATTATCCGCTTGGTTTTGCCGACCAAAATACAGGTGCGGTAGAGACTCAGGGTGCGGTAGATAATACTAAATACGCTTATGTAATGGATGAAGGCTATCTGCGCATGATGACCTTGAAAGAACGGGCTAAATCAGGTAATGGCGGTAAGGTTTGGGATTTCGGAACTTCTGCTTTCTACTCTTGTAAGTTTATGCGTGGTAATGCAAACAGTACAGAATGGCCTTCCTCGAATATTCGTATTTATCCGGGTATGCGCATAGAGACTCGTGCCCGCATGCGTGGCATGGAGAATAGCGGTATGTTACCCGGTATCTGGCTGCAAGGAAATGAACAAGTGGGTGGGAATGCCGACTGGAACAGATGGCCTGATTTCGGTGAAATAGATATAATGGAGAACAATAGCAGACATGGTAACTTGGCTTATAGGCGTGGAGTAGAACAAACGTTTCATTTTGGTTCTCCTATTCCGGGAGCTTGTACCGGTGGTGGTGCTTATAATCCCACTAAGGCTGTTACGGAACTGGCGTCCGGTGGCAAAAACGGTACCATTATAGATGAGTTTCAGATTTATTGGGTGGAATGGATAGATGATGAGACTGTTGCTATAGGAACGAACGGGGTAGAGACCCTTCGCGTAACTAAAGCAATGACAGAGCAAAACGGTGGACGGTGGCCATTTTCTTACGCAGTAAATGATGAAGGATTATACTATATCCTCACTATGATGTTCCTGCATAAGGCAGTACCTAATTGGGAAGCAACGGATATGAATATGAGCTACAAGGCTGCGCGGAATGTCTTGAAAGTGAATCCGGATATAAAAATTCCGCGTATGGAGATAGACTGGGTGCGCTTCTATATAGATGATACTTATACGGATCATGGTAAGCCTTATCGTAAAGACCTTATCTTGTATTAATGTGTGAGACAATGAAAAAAAGAAAGAATATTAACCTATAAATAATAATAATATGAAGATTAAAACTATTTTGTGCGCACTGTGCGCAGCAACTGTATTGGGTAGCTGTAGCTACGATGACGGCGGATTATGGGATGCTGTGAATAAACAAGAAGAAAGAATCTCTGCATTGGAGAAGTGGCAGAAAACAGTAGTGGAACAACTTAATTCCCTGCAAGGAATCGTTACGGCTTCGGACTATGTAACCAGCGTAGAGAAGATTGATAAAGACGGTAAGCAAGGATATAAATTCTCTTTCCTACATGCGGCTCCTATCACTCTATATTATAACGAAAACAGTGAGGTAAGCGGTAGCAGTTCTATCGGTGTGGCCCAAGATGAAAACGGCTATTATTGGACAATGAACGGTGAACCTTTGCTGGTAGAAGGTAAACCGGTTCCTGTAACAGGTGGTGGAGGTGCTTCATTGACACCTAATAAGGAGAATCCGGAGAGATATGATTTGACGATTGGTGAAACTACGATAACGGTAGACCCAAATGTTGTAGGTGCACATCCTATCAAAGAGGTGACGGAAGAGAATGGGTTAATTACTATTACATTGAATGATAACACAACAAAGGTATTGCCGAAATATGTTGATTTGAAAACTTACTTAAATTCGGAATATACTGATGTGGCTAATGCACAAAAATCATATCCAATTGCTCTTCCCGAAGGATGTATTGTGAGGAAGTTAGATGAAAATCCTTCAGGCTGGACAATAGCGGTGACTGGTACTGGTGCTACTACAGCATTGCAGGTAACTTATGCAGCCTCAGGTGAGGCAACTGTTGCTTTTGTTATTTCAGACGGGAATGCATTGACAGTAATTCAAGAAGTTACGTTTAAGGTAACTGCTACAGCGGGAATTACATGGACTGCTGTTGCTTATAATGGGAGTGCAATAACAATACCTTCTGGAGTAACAGATATTAAAGTGACAGGGACACCTGCTAATAAGGATGTTTTTAATAGCGATATTATGAATCCTTTAGTAACGGCCAATGTGGTAAATTTAGATTTGTCAGAAGTAGTCATGTCGGATTTTCCTCTTCCTGCGAATGCTTTTTCTAATTGTACTACATTAGAAACAGTGATTTTACCAAGTACAAATAAAAATATGTTTAAGGTATTTGAGAATTGCACAAATCTGAAATCTGTGACAATTACTTCAACTGTTTTGGAGCAAAATCCTACAACAAATCAATGTGGTAGTTGGTTTGTGGGCTGCTCTGCTTTAGAGCATGTATATGTTCCGGCAGATAAAGTTGATACATACAAAAGTTGGTGGGCTACCAAGTCTGTTAGCTGGTTGGATTTGATAGCCGCTATCCCTGTCGATTAATCCTTCAAAGTATATAATTTGAATTTTACAAGCCGGAAGGATGGGCCAAACATCCCTTTCTTCCGGTACTTGGCATCTTAGGGGAGATACAGTCTCTTTTTAGCTTATTTCCCCCTTGTTCTGTAATCCGATGTCGCACCGATTTAACATTTGTGCTAATGTGATGGTAAGGTTGTGTCAATGGGGTGGCATAGAAAATTGATTACGATGCCGGAGTAAATGATTGAAAGTAAAAAACAACTTAATCAGTAATTGAACCATGAAAAATCTACAAACCGGATGGTTGTACACTTTTGCGGGAGCAGTTTCGGCTGTATCACTGGTATCATGTGCTTCACAGAAAAGCGGAGAACAAAAGCCCTATAACATCGTTTACATCATGACCGATGACCATACAGCGCAAATGATGAGCTGCTACGACAACCGTTATGTAGAAACGCCCAACTTAGACCGTATTGCCAACGACGGCGTGCGCTTTGTCAACAGTTTTGTAGCCAACTCCCTAAGTGGTCCCAGCCGCGCCTGCATGTTTACCGGCAAGCACACTTGTGGTAATAAGTTCTATGATAATACCACTTGTGTATTTGACGCTTCGCAGCAGACCTTCCCCAAGATATTACGGGAAAATGGCTATCAGACGGCTGTTGTAGGAAAATGGCATTTGGAGAGTCTGCCTACCGGTTTCGATTATTGGGAAGTGGTTCCCGGACAGGGCGATTATTTCAATCCGGACTTTATCACAATGAACAACGATACCATTGTCCGCAAGGGATATATCACCAACATCATTACCGATATGGGTATAGACTGGATGGAGAACCGACGCGACAAGGAGAAACCTTTCTGCTTGTTTATCCATCACAAAGCCATTCATCGCAACTGGCTGCCCGAAATCAAGAACCTTGCTCTCTATGAGGATAAGACATTCCCGCTGCCCGACAATTTCTATGATGACTACGAAGGACGTCCTGCTGCAGCCGCTCAGGAAATGAGCATCCTCAAAGACATGGATCTTATCTATGACCTGAAAATGTTGAAGGACGGCAAAGACTCGCGCTTGAAAGAGCGTTACTTGAGCTACATCGGCCGCATGGATGCCGAAGACCGCAAGGCGTTCGACGCGTTCTATGCTCCCAACATCGAAGACTTCTATAAGCGCAACTTGCAAGGCAGAGAGTTGGCGGAATGGAAATACCAACGCTATATGCGCGACTATGCCAAAGTGCTCAAATCTCTGGACGATAATGTGGGGCGTGTGCTTGACTATCTGAAAGAAAAAGACTTGTTAGACAATACGCTGGTAGTCTATACCTCCGATCAAGGATTCTATATGGGCGAACATGGCTGGTTCGACAAACGATTCATGTACGAAGAATCCATGCATACGCCCCTCGTCATGCACCTGCCCAAAGGACTGGATGCAAGGGGGGATATTACGGAATTGGTGCAGAACATTGACTATGGGCCTACCATCCTTGACCTTGCCGGTATCAAAGTACCGGAAGATATGCATGGCATTTCCATGCTTCCGTTGCTCAAAGGCGGACATCCGGAAAACTGGCGTAAGGCATTGTACTATCATTTCTACGAATACCCTGCCGAACACATGGTGAAACGTCACTACGGGGTACGCACAGACCGTTATAAACTGATTCATTTTTATAATGACATTGATGTATGGGAATTGTACGACTTGCAGAACGATCCTACGGAAATGTGTAACATCTATGGTGAGCCGGGTACTGAGGAAGTGATTGCCGGGCTGAAAGCAGCCTTGCTGGATTTGCAGGAACAATATAATGATCCGGTGCGCTTCGGCCCGGAAAGAGACAAGGAATAATACATGTTTTCCCTAATATGACGATCTTATGAGATACTTTTTATTATTACTATTATGCTGGTTGCTTCCCCCTTTGGGCTGCCAGGCGGATAACTTAACTCAACCTTTATCCCTGGTTCCTTGCCCGGCTGCGATTGTGCCGGGCATGGGCCACTTCCAATTTACCGGTAAGACCGTATTTGCCGTGGAAAACGAAGCCCAGGCAGAAGTGGTGCGGCAGTTCACGGTACTTTTTACCAATGCCGCCGGTTTTACTCCCCGTATCAAGACGGAGAGTAAGAAAGGAGATGTCTGTCTTTTAACCGACGCTACTCTGAATCCCGAAGCCTATCGGCTGGAAATTACCTCGAAGAGAATTCGTATTTATGCATCAGAGGTGCAGGGCTTCTTCTATGCTTTGCAAAGCGTCCGCCAGTTATTACCGGCTGCCATTGAAGATACGCAGGTAAATAACGCCTTGTGGACGGTACCTGCCATGACTATTACCGACCAACCCCGTTTTGGCTATCGTGGGCTAATGGTTGACGTATGCCGTTTCTTCACTCCCAAAGAAAACCTGTTGCGCATCATTGACTGCATGGCTATGCTGAAGCTGAACAAACTGCATCTGCACCTGACGGATGACAACGGCTGGCGTATCGAAATAAAGCGTTATCCGTTGCTTGCCGAAGTGGGATCGCGCCGGGTGGAACGTCCGGGCGAACCGTTCTTCGACCGTCGTAATGCCCGTCAGGGAGAACCTACGGTGGAGAAAGGATTCTATACGCAAGACGATATCCGCGAGATTGTGGCTTATGCTATGGCACGTCACATCGAAGTGATTCCTGAAATAGAAATGCCTGCCCATAGCAATGCGGCATTGGCAGCCTATCCGTTGCTTGCTTGTCCGGTGGTAGATAAGTATATCGGGGTGCTGCCCGGACTGGGCGGTAACCATGCAGACATAATCTACTGCGCCGGAAACGATAGTGTCTTTACTTTCCTTGAAGGAGTGATTGATGAGGTTCTGGAGTTGTTCCCGTCCAGATATATCCACTTGGGCGGTGATGAGGCCTGGAAAACCCATTGGAAAGAATGTCCGCTTTGCCAGACGCGTATGAAGGTGGAAGGGCTGGAAGACGAAGAAGCATTGCAGGGATACTTCATGGCACGTATGGCACGCTATGTACAGGGCAAAGGTCGTGAAGTGATGGGATGGGATGAACTGACTAACACTACGATTCCTAAAGACGCCATTCTTTTCGGATGGCAAGGCTATGGACAAGCTGCATTGAAAGGCGCTGAACAAGGGCATCGGTTTGTCATGACTCCCGCACGTATCATGTATCTTATCCGCTACCAAGGCCCGCAATGGTTTGAGCCGCTGACTTATTTTGGAAACAACACGCTGAAAGACGTGTACGACTACGAACCCGTACAAAAGGAATGGACTCCTGCCATTACGAAACTCTTGATGGGTGTGCAGGCATCTCTTTGGACGGAGTTCTGTGATAAGCCGGAGGATGTGGACTATCTGATGTTTCCGCGCCTGTCTGCCTTGGCGGAAGTGGCTTGGACTCAACCGGGCCGTAAGAATTGGGGCTCTTACCTCAAAGCAATGGACCGGTTTAACGAACATATTGCGGCGAAAGGTATTGTTTATGCCCGTTCCATGTATAATATACAGCATACGGTAACTCCTGCCAACGGAAGCCTGCAAGTCAAACTGGAATGTATTCGTCCGGATGTGCAGATACGCTATACCACCGACGGCACGGAACCGGGTGTGCAATCGGCGCTTTATACCAAACCCTTGCAGCTTGCAACGGCTCAAACTGTAAAAGCAGCCACCTTTGCCAACGGAGAACAGATGGGCAAGACATTGGTTTTACCGGTAAAATGGAATAAAGCGACAGCCAAACCAATTTCCGGAGTTAATGCCGAAGGATTGAAATTATTGGTGAATGGTGTGCGGGGAAGTCTGAAACAAACAGACTTTGAATGGTGCTCTTGGATGAACAACGATACGATAGCCTTTACCGTCGATTTGCGGAAGAAAGAAGATATTCATACTGTTACACTGGGTTGTATCACTGTTTATGGAATGGCGGTACATAAACCCGCTTACATACAGGTGGCTGTGTCCGATGACAACCGTAATTTCCGTTCGGTTGGCGAGATACGCCATTCTCCGGAAGAAATCTTTCGTGAAGGCTCTTATATTGACGATTGCTCACTTGCTTTGGATAATGTGCGGGCACGCTATGTACGGATAACGCTTCATGGAGCAGGAACTTGCCCTGACACTCATATACGCCCCGGACAAGAAGCAAGACCTTATTTGGATGAACTTATAATAGAGTAAAAATAATAAAAACGAATATCTATGATTGACCGTATAAAACAACCGGCCCTTATATTGCTTGGAGCTATCTTTCTGCTTTTACCGCTTGCGGCGCAAGAGCAGCCCGAATGGCAAAGCCAGTATGCCATAGGACTGAATAAATTGCAACCTCATACTTACGTGTGGCCGTATGCTACGGTAGCAGATGCGGAGCAGGGTAATTATGAACAATCGCCCTACTACCTAAGTCTGAATGGTAAGTGGAAATTTCATTGGGTGAAGAATCCCGACAAACGCCCGAAAGACTTCTATAAACCTTCTTTCTATACCGGTGGTTGGGCGGACATCAATGTTCCCGGCAACTGGGAGCGTCAGGGGTATGGTACGGCTATCTATGTGAATGAGTCGTATGAGTTTGATGACAAGATGTTCAAGTTTAAGAAGAATCCGCCGTTGGTTCCCTACGAAGACAATGAAGTAGGTTCTTACCGTCGTACATTCAAGATACCCGCTTCGTGGAAAGACCGTCGGGTGGTGCTTTGCTGCGAGGGAGTTATCTCTTTCTATTATGTATGGGTAAACGGTACGTTCATCGGATACAATCAGGGCTCCAAGACACCCGCAGAATGGGATATAACAGATAAGTTGGAAGATGGAGAGAATACGATAGCGCTGGAAGTCTATCGTTGGAGTGCCGGTTCTTATTTGGAATGTCAAGATATGTGGCGTTTGAGTGGCATTGAACGCGATGTATATCTGTATAGTACTCCCCGTCAGTATATTGCTGACTATAAAGTGACTTCTTCACTGGAGAAAACGGACTATAAGGATGGAATTTTTGGTTTGGACGTAACGATAGAGGGCACTTCACCTACTGTTTCTTCTGTTGCGTACACGTTGAAAGATGAGAAAGGTAAAGTGGTATTGGCGGAAGAGATTCCGGTGAAGTCGCGTGGATTGAGCAATTTCATCACTTTCCCGGATAAGCAACTTCCGGCAGTGAAAGCATGGAGTGCAGAACATCCCAATCTTTATACGCTGCTTCTTGAGTTGAAGGATGCTGCGGGCAGGCTGACCGAAGTAACCGGTTGCCAGGTAGGTTTCCGTACTTCGGAAATAAAGGACGGTCGTTTCTGTATCAACGGTGTTCCGGTATTGGTGAAAGGCGTCAACCGGCACGAACACTCGCAGCAGGGACGTACTGTCAGTAAGGAACTGATGGAGCAGGACATCCGCCTGATGAAACAGAACAATATCAATACGGTGCGTAACTCGCATTATCCTACTCACCCTTATTGGTACACACTTTGCAACCGTTACGGATTGTACATGATAGATGAGGCGAACATCGAATCGCATGGTATGGGCTATGGCCCGGCATCGCTGGCAAAAGATACCACCTGGTTACCGGCACATATGGATCGCACGCAGCGTATGTACGAACGTTCCAAAAATCACCCAGCCATTGTTATCTGGTCTTTGGGAAATGAAGCGGGCAATGGGGTAAACTTTGAGCGGACATACGACTGGTTGAAGTCCGTCGAAAAGAATCGTCCTGTACAATACGAACGGGCGGAACAGAATTATAATACCGATATTTATTGCCGTATGTACCGCAGTGTAGATGAAATCAAAACTTATCTGGCTACACCGGGCATTTATCGTCCCTTTATTCTTTGTGAATACTTGCATGCCATGGGCAATAGTTGTGGGGGTATGAAGGAGTATTGGGATGTTTTTGAGAATAATCCGATGGCACAAGGCGGATGTATCTGGGATTGGGTAGACCAGTCGTTTCGTGAGATTGACGGTAACGGCCGTTGGTATTGGAGTTATGGCGGCGATTACGGACCTGAAGATATTCCGAGCTTTGGTAATTTCTGTTGCAACGGATTGGTAAATGCAGTTCGTGAGCCGCATCCGCATTTGATGGAGGTAAAGAAAATCTATCAGAATATCAAAGCAACCTTGGTCGATAAAAAGAATCTGACTGTGCGTGTTAAGAATTGGTTTGATTTTTCCAACCTGAATCAATACGTATTACATTGGAATGTAACGGCTGATAACGGCATGGTATTGGCGAAGGGAACCAAAGAAATGAATTGCTTGCCCCATGAAACAGCGGATGTGACGCTTGGTGCAGTCAAACTGCCGAGTAGGATGCGTGAGGCTTATCTGAACCTGAGTTGGAGGAGAAAAACGGCTTCTCCTATGGTAGATACTATTTGGGAGGTAGCTTATGATCAGTTTGTACTGTCCGGTAATACAAGCAGCAAGACTTATCTGCCGAAGACATCCGGTAAGGTGACATTTGCAGTGGACGAAAAGACCGGTGCTTTACAGTCGCTTGCTTTGGATGGCAAAGAATTGCTGGCAAGTCCGGTTACACTGAGCCTGTTCCGTCCGGCAACGGATAATGACAATCGTGATCGGAAAGCGGCACGTCTATGGCGTCAAGCCGGATTGGATAAACCGGTGCAGAAAGTAATAGCTCTTAAGAAAGGAAGAACTTCTACCACCGCAGTTGTGGAATTGCTGAATGAGGCAGGAAAGAAGTTGGGCGATGCTACTTTGGTATATTCATTGGCGCGGAACGGTGGTATCAAGGTACAGGCCGAGTTTATGCCGGATACTACGGTGGTAAGAGCAATGGCGCGTCTGGGACTGGTCTTCGAAGTGAACGATACCTATGGAAATGTATCTTATCTGGGACGCGGGGACCATGAAACCTATGCCGACCGCAAACAGTCCGGCAAGATTGGCATATACAATACGACTGTTGAAAGGATGTTCCACTACTATGTAAAGCCGCAGGCTACGGGTAATCGTACGGATGTACGTTGGATGAAGTTGGCGGATGAAGCTGACAATGGGCTGTTTGTCGATTCGAGCCGTCTGTTCCAATTTAGTATCTCTCCTTTCACAGATGAAAATATAGAAGAGGCTACCCATATTAACCAACTCGAACGCAACGGCAAGGTAACGGTTCATCTGGATGCCGAACAGTCGGGAGTGGGTACTGCCACTTGCGGACCTGCCACATTACCGCCTTATCTTGTCCCTGTGGATATGCAACAGTTTGATTTTACCATTTATC
>ERZ791801.1109-NODE-1109-length-19929-cov-73.056506_pt1 | contig 19929 bp, 20 predicted proteins | sample MGYA00510309_ERZ791801 | MGnify/ENA primary metagenome ERZ791801 (study PRJEB30046, sample SAMN00791979) | human gut metagenome | study: EMG produced TPA metagenomics assembly of the A metagenome-wide association study of gut microbiota in type 2...
AATGGTAGCACCAGATAAGAAAACATTGAAGAAGTCAGTAAAATCAATGTTTTTCATGGTGCAAACACGGTACGAAGTCGAAACAATCAAATACTGACAGGCTCAAAGGGCGTTGATATGCAAGTATCAGCGCCCTTTTCCTATACCCACAAGCCATAGGCATTGAAAACCTATGGCGTTTTTTTATACCCATTTTTGAAGGAGGCTGGCAATGAAACTGACAGAAGCAGAAATGAGGATGGTGTTTCAGATTGAAAGTACCAATCAGAACGCTGCCCTGAATGAGATTTACATGACATGGTGCTATGCGCCGAACCCGGCAACGAAAGACACGGCGGAAGGCCTTCTGGACAAGCTTCGCCCACTGTCGGATCAGGAGTGCATGGATTTGATCCGCAAGGTGCAGGCCGAATACCGTCTGCCGGAGAAAGCCCGCACCATCGGGGAAATGCTGGCAGAGGCCAGACAGCAATCCGGGGCGCAGAAGTTATCCGGCCATGACATTATGGCTTTGGAGCGTTTCGACCCGGCGACCAGACACATGATCGTCTTTGATGTTCTTACCCATGACTCGCCTGTTGGCTGGAAGGGTGAGAAAATGCGCCTGTTCCTGACTGACGCCGGATACAGCAAGGCTTTGGAGAATCAGGAAAAGGGTCATATCAAAATCCGCAACCATGCGAAGGTGCTTTCCGGCGACCTCCACTATGACCATAAAGACCGTGAGAGGTAGCCGACTGAAAACTGTATCAAAATCAGTGGGATATCTTCTGTTTTTCCCCCTGTGGCTTGCGTTCTGAACAGGGCGTGGATGTTTTCCCATGCGGGAGAAAACGGAGGCATACAGACGGGTAAACCGCTCAAAATCAACACTTTTTATTTTCACAGGAAGGAGGTGCGAAGATGGCTGTTTTTCGTATTGAAAAGACCCGTGATTATACGGTCATGTCGAACCATCACTTGAAAGATCGGACGCTGACCCTGAAATCCAAAGGGCTGCTGTCCATGATGCTGTCACTCCCTGACGAGTGGAATTATACCACCAGAGGTCTTGCGGCGATCTGCCGGGAAGGTGTGGACTGCATCGGTGCGGCATTGAAGGAGCTGGAGACCCACGGGTATATCCGGCGCACACAGCTTCGGGATGAAAAAGGCAAGATCACGGATACCGAGTATGTGATTTACGAAATGCCTCAGTGCGAGCCGCCGTCAAGCCCAGGTACGCCTTTACCGGGTACGGCAAAGCCATATACGGAAAACCCGGATATGGGTGTCCCGGATACGGCGGAACCGTGTACGGAAAACCCCGCACAATTAAATACTAATCAAACAAAGACTGATTTATCAAGTACGGAGATATCAAATCCTATCCCATCAAATCCCCCTACCCCCGCAGGGGCAAGGATGGGAATGGATCGGATGGGAGCCAGAGAATGTTATCGTGAAGTGATTTTGGACAACATCGAGTACAGCTATCTGGTGCAGGACAGCCATATCGACCATGAGCAGCTTGACGAGATCGTTGACCTGATCGTGGATACCGTATGTTCTGCCCGAAAGACGATCCGTATTGCCGGGGACGATTATCCGGCGGAGGTGGTAAAGTCCCGGTTTATGAAGCTGGACAGTTCACATGTTCAGTATGTCATGGACTGTATGAAGGACAACACCACCTATGTCCGCAATATCAAGAAATACCTTCTGGCGGCGCTGTATAACGCCCCGACCACCATCAACAGCTACTATTCTTCCCTGGTGCAGCACGATATGTACGGGGACGGGCAAAGGGGGCGAGGCTAAATGCAGGAGGAAGTAACGCGTGGCGCCGTAACGCTCATTGTTGACGGAGCCAAGCTAAGCGAGCAAGTCTTTGAAAAGGCCGTCAAAAAGTTCCTGGAGGAAATCCAGAAAAGCCAGAAGCCCAAAATCTACCGCGGCAGGCAGAGCCTTAAACAGCTTGCCAGCCAGAACGCCGGTCTTGCCAATATCGAGATCAGCGACAAAAATATCAAGGCTTTCTCCCGTGTGGCGAAGAAATACCATGTGGATTTTGCATTGAAGAAGGACACCGCCGCAGAGCAGCCCCGTTACCTGGTCTTTTTCAAAAGCCGGGACGCGGATGCCATCACAGCGGCGTTTCAGGAGTTTGCCAGCCGGAAAATGAGCCGTGAGGAAAAGCCCTCCATCCGGGAGCGGCTGACTCAGGCGAAGGAACAGGCGGCGGAGAAAACGGAACACCGCACCATTGACCGGGAGAAAGTAAAGGTCAAAGATCGGAGCGTGCAGAGATGAACATGAAAAAACTGTTTTTGCTGAACCTTCCGTATCTTCTGTTCGTGTATCCCTTCGATAAGCTGGCACAGGCTTTCCGGCTTGCGCCCGGCGCTGACCTCTCCGGCAAGCTGCTTTCTATCGGGGACGGCTTCACGGCAGCGCTTTCCTCCCCGTGGCTCAGTTTCCAGCCAACGGACCTTCTGATCGGCATAGCCGGTGCGGTGGTCCTTCGCATGGCGGTCTACCTGAAAGGCAAGAACGCTAAGAAGTACCGTCACGGAATCGAGTATGGTTCTGCTCGTTGGGGCACGGCGGCAGATATCGCTCCCTACATGGACAAGAACTTTTTCCAGAACATCCCTATGACGCAGACGGAGCGGATCACGATGGCGAGCCGCCCAAAGCAGCCGAAGTATGCCAGAAATAAAAACATTCTGGTGATCGGCGGTTCCGGCAGCGGCAAGACGCGGTTCTTCTGTAAACCGTCGCTGCTGCAAGCTCATTCGTCCTATGTTTGTACCGACCCCAAAGGGACCTTGCTGCCAGAGATCGGCACTTTCCTGGAACGGAAGAAATACCGTATCAAATGCCTCAACCTGATAAACTTCCGAAAATCCATGAAATACAATCCGCTGGCTTATATCCGATCAGAGAAAGATATCTTAAAGCTGGTGAATGCCCTGATTATGAACACGAAGGGCGAAGGCGAAAAATCTTCGGAAGATTTTTGGGTCAAAGCGGAACGCCTCTATTATTCCGCGCTGATCGGCTACATCTGGTACGAGGCCACGGAGGAAGAAAAGAACTTCCTCACACTTCTGGACCTTATCAATGCCAGTGAAGCCAGAGAGGATGACGAAACTTATCAAAGCCCGGTGGACCTGCTCTTTTCTCAGTTGGAGGAACGGGAGCCGGACCACTTCGCCGTGAAGCAGTACCGCAAATTCAAAATGGCGGCGGGCAAAACCTTAAAATCCATCCTCATTTCCTGCGGTGCCCGGCTTGCTCCCTTCGATATCAAGGAGCTGCGGGACCTGATGGAATATGACGAACTGGAACTGGATACCCTGGGCGACCAAAAGACGGCGCTGTTTGTGATCCTGTCAGATACGGACAGCACTTTCAATTTCGTGGCCGCCCTCATGTATAGTCAGCTTTTCAATCTGCTCTGCGACAAGGCGGATGACTTCTACGGCGGGCGGCTGCCTGTCCATGTCCGTCTGATCCTGGACGAGTTTGCCAACATCGGCCAGATACCGAACTTCGATAAGCTGATCGCCACCATCCGAAGCCGTGAGATATCGGCTTCTATTATTTTGCAGTCGCAGAGCCAGTTAAAGACCATCTACAAGGATGCGGCGGATACCATCGTCGGTAACTGTGACAGCACTTTGTTTTTGGGAGGCAAGGAGAAATCCACCCTCAAGGAAATTTCGGAGCTGCTGGGGAAAGAGACCATTGATCTCTATAACCAGTCCGAAAACCGGGGCAGCCAGGTTTCCCACGGCCTCAGTTATCAGAAATTAGGAAAGGAGTTGATGACCCAGGACGAATTGGCAGTGATGGACGGCGGCAAGTGTATCTTCATGCTGCGGGGCGTGCGCCCGTTCCTTTCGGACAAGTACGATCTCACCCAGCACCCAAATTACAGATACACGGCCGACGCCGATCCTAAAAATGTCTTTGACATGGAACGGTACATGAAGAAGCAGCGTGCCGTGGTAAAGCCCACGGACACCTTCGATGTGTACGAGATTGATGCAACTACTTAAACCCAAATCAAAAACATTTTTTAGGAGGATTATTTTATGGCATTTTTCAACAGTGCAGTTGGTGTTTTGCAGACTCTCGTAGTGGCCCTGGGCGCAGGTCTTGGTATCTGGGGCGTTATCAACCTTCTGGAAGGTTACGGCCAGGACAACCCTGCTTCCAAAAGCCAGGGTATGAAACAGTTGATGGCTGGCGGCGGTGTCGCCCTCATCGGCATCACTCTTGTACCTCTGCTCTCCGGCCTGTTCGGTTGATCGTCCGGCGGTGATCGCTTATGGGCGGCATACTCGACAAACTCGATGAATGGCTCCGAGGGCTGCTCATCGAGGGGATCACGGGAAACCTGTCGGGCATGTTCGATACGGTCAATACCAAAGTAGGCGAGATCGCCGGTGAAGTGGGACAGACGCCGCTGGCATGGAACAGCGGCGTCTTTTCTATGATCCGAAACCTCTCTGAAACGGTGATCGTTCCAATCGCCGGGGTTATCCTGACATTCGTAATGTGTTATGAGCTGATCCAGCTTGTGACAGAGAAAAACAATCTGCACGATATAGACACCTGGATGTTCTTCAAGTGGATTTTCAAAACATTCTGTGCCGTTCTCATTGTGACGAACACATGGAATATCGTCATGGGTATCTTTGATGTGGGGCAAAGCGTTGTGAACAGCAGCGCAGGCGTCATCATCGGGAATACCTCCATTGATATCAGCAGCGTCATCACGGATATGGAGGCGCAGCTTGAAGCCTTGGGCACGGGAGAACTGTTCGGGCTGTGGTTCCAGTCCCTTTTCGTAGGACTTACCATGAACGCCCTTTCCATCTGTATCATGCTTGTCATCTACGGCCGCATGATTGAGGTGTATTTGACGACTTCCGTTGGACCGATCCCGCTTGCCACTATGACAAACCGGGATTGGAGCCATACGGGGCAGAATTACTTGAAATCCCTGTTTGCATTGGCATTCCAGGCATTTTTAATCATGGTGTGCGTGGGTATCTACTCTGTTTTGGTACAGAGTATCGCCACGGACGGAAATATCTCAGGCGCGATATGGGCCTGCATGGGCTACACGGTCCTGCTGTGTTTCGCCCTGTTCAAGACCGGCAGCCTCTCTAAGAGCCTGTTCGGAGCGCATTAAGGAGGCTTGATAAATTGGCGTATGTAACCATTCCAAAGGATTTGACGAAAGTAAAATCCAAAGTGTTGTTTGGACTTACCAAACGGCAGCTTATATGTTTCGGAGCGGCGGCACTCATTGGAGTACCGCTTTTCTTTTTGCTCAGACGCACGGCCAGCAACAGCGCCGCCGCGTTCTGCATGATTATCGTCATGCTCCCGTTCTTTTTGCTCGCCATGTATGAGCGGCACGGCCAACCCCTGGAGGTGGTGGCCGGACAGGTCATCCGCTGTATGTTCCTGCGGACGAAGGAGCGGCCTTATCAGACAAATAATTTCTACGCAGCCCTGGAGCGGCAGGCCCAGGCGGAAAAGGAGGTGAAAGCCATTGTTCAGAAAGCGAAAGCCAGAGCCGCAGGCACGGCAGACGGCAAAACCCGCGGTAAAGCTGACCGCCGCGGAAAAGCGTGAGATCAGCCGTATCCTGGAAACTGCCAGAGGCGACGGCAAGGTACATTCCGCACAGGATACCTTACCGTTCCGCCAGATGTACCCGGACGGTCTGTGCAAGCTGGACGACCACACCTGGTCGAAGTGTATCGAGTTCGAGGATGTGAATTATCAGCTTGCAAAGCCTGACGACCAGACGGCGATCTTTGAAGCCCTCTGCGATATGTATAACGCCCATGACGCTTCTATCGGGATGCAGCTCTCCCTTGTGAGCCGCCGCATGAACCGGGAGGATTTTGTGAAGCGTATCGAGATCGCGGCGCAGGGAGATCACTTCGACCATATCCGTGAGCTTTACACGCAAATGCTCCGCAAGCAGCTTGAACGTGGCAACAACGGTCTTATCAAAACGAAGTATCTGACCCTCACCATCGAGGCACGGGACAGCAAAACCGCACGGGCACGGTTTTCCAGGATCGTCATGGACGCCCTCAACCATTTCAAGGTCATGGGTGCTTTGGCGAAGGAACTTGGCGGCAAGGAGTGGCTGGAAATGCTCCACGGCATCCTGCACCCGGATGGGGAACGGTTTGCTTTTGAATGGGGCTGGCTTGCCCCTTCCGGCCTGTCGGTTCAGGATTTTATCGCACCTTCTTCCTTCCGCTTCGGTGAAGCAAGGAAGTTCACGATGGCGGATAAATTCTGTGCCGTGTCCTTTCTGCAGATCAGTGCGCCGGAAATGGATGACCGTATGCTCACCGAACTGCTGGATACGGACAGCGGGCTGCTTGTCAGCCTCCATATCCGCAGCATGGATCAGAACGAGGCAATTAAAACGGTCAAGCGGAAGATCACTGACATTGACAGTATGAAGATCGACGCGCAGAAAAAGGCGGTGCGGGAAGGTTTCGATATGGATATCATCCCCACTGACCTTGCAACCTACGCAGGTGAGGCAAAGAACATCCTCCGTGATTTGCAAAGCAGAAATGAGCGGATGTTCCTGATGACCTTCCTGGTGGTAAATTTTGCAGACAGCAAGCAAAAGCTGGAGAATGATCTTCTCCGTGCGGCAAGCGTGGCGCAGAAATATAACTGCTCCCTGGTTCGGCTGGACTTCCAGCAGGAGGACGGCTTCGTATCGGCTCTGCCCCTGGGTGTCAACCGCATTAAGATACAGCGCGGACTTACCACTTCGGCGGTGGCGGTGTTCGTTCCCTTCACCACACAGGAGATTTTCCACGGCGGCGAAGCTCTCTACTACGGGCTTAATGCTACTTCCGGCAACATGATCCTTGCTGACCGCAAAAAGCTGAAAACGCCCAACGGCATGATCTTAGGCACACCCGGCAGCGGCAAGAGCTTTTCCGCAAAGCGCTCTATCGTGGGTGTGTTCCTGAACACAAAGGACGATATCCTGATCTGCGACCCGGAGGCGGAATATTTTCCGCTGGTGAACCGTCTGGAAGGACAGGTCATCAAAATCTCTCCAACCAGCACGCAGTATGTGAACCCTATGGATATCAACCTCAATTACAGCGAGGATGATAACCCGCTGGCGCTGAAATCTGACTTTATCTTGTCGTTCTGTGAACTGGCGGCAGGCGGCCGGAACGGTCTGGAGCCAGTGGAAAAAACGGTCATTGACCGTGCCGTGCGGATCGTGTACCGCCCCTATATCGCAGACCCCAGCCCGGAGAATATGCCGCTGCTGGAAGATTTGTATGACGAGATCAAGCGGCAGCCGGAGCCGGAGGCGCAGCGGATCGCGGCGGCACTGGAACTGTATGTGCATGGCAGTTTGAATGTTTTTAACCACCGTACCAATGTGGATATCAACAACCGCATTGTCTGCTTCGATATCAAGGAGCTGGGAAAGCAGCTCAAAAGCCTGGGTATGCTGGTGATCCAGGATCAGGTATGGAACCGTGTTTCCCAAAACCGGGATCAGGGCAAATCCACCTGGTACTTCGTGGACGAGTTCCACCTTCTGCTGCGTGGCGAGGTTGGTTCCTGGAGCGTGGAGATTTGGAAACGCTTTCGCAAATGGGGCGGTATCCCCACCGGGATCACCCAGAACATCAAGGACCTTCTTGCCTCCCCGGAGATCGAGAACATTTTTGAAAACAGCGACTTCATCTATCTTCTCAATCAGGCCAGCGGGGATCGGAAAATCCTCTGTGAACGACTGAATATCTCCACCCAGCAAGCGGCACATATCAGCAACGCAGGCCCCGGCGAGGGGTTGATCTTCTTCGGCAATGTGATCTTGCCATTTGTGGATCACTTTCCGCAGGATAATGAGCTTTACAGCATTATGACGACAAAACTTGGTGAAACCGGGAAAGGAGGCACGGCGCATGAATGATGAAAAATATGTGATCGGCAGCGGAAGTTTTCGGCTTCTGATCGGTGATTTGTATGATCTCTATTGTTATCATTTCAGTTTGACCCGCAGACTGGCGGAGGCTGCGGACGAAAAGGCACTTTTGAAAATCCAGAAAAGCGTGTCCGGCTATGAGCGCAGGATGAAACGCCTTTGCAGGCGCTGGGGGCTACCCACGGATGATACACCCTGGGCCTACGATACAATGGAGAAATCCATCCGGGAGCGGATGCTCCATGAATAACCTGACCCATGTGAGCCTGTTTTCCGGCATTGGCGGTCTGGACCTGGCGGCGGAGGCTGCCGGGTTTGAAACCGTCTGCCAGTGTGAGTGGGCGGATTTCCCGCACTCCGTCCTCTCTGCACGATGGCCGGATGTTCCCAGGTTCCGGGATATCACTACTTTCACGAAGGAGGCGTTTTTTGAAAAAACAGGACTTGAAACAGTTACCGTTATCTCAGGCGGCTTTCCCTGTCAGCCCTTCTCCACCGCCGGAAAACGGAAGGGCTTTGCGGATGAACGCTACCTGTGGCCGGAAATGTGCCGCGTTATTACCGAGCTGCGGCCCCGTTGGGTGCTTGGGGAAAATGTTGCTGGCTTCATCAATATGGGGCTCGACAAAACGATCTTTGACCTGGCAAAAGCGGGATACGCTGTTCTCCCATTCGTATTTCCGGCTTGCGGCGTCGGCGCATGGCATGAGCGCCAGCGAACTTTTATCGTCGCGGCTGATGTTTCCCACACCCCTTGCCTCCGACAACAACACCGCCAGGGACGCGGCAAGCCTGGATGTGTTCCTGTCGGACAATGGGATATTCCGCAAGAGGAACCGAAACGGGGCAATCTGGAGCCTCAGCCTGTCGGCGGCGGTATTCTATCTGACCCCGGTGGCGTCGGACGGTTTCCGCTCGACCTTGAAGCCGTCGGCCTTCGATCCAGCGAAGAAGGACGGGAACCTGTCGGCGCAGATCATCTCCCAGGAACAGCCGGTGTCCGAAACGGCAGCACTGAACCCGGATTGGGTGGAATGGCTCATGGGCTTCCCGAAAGGATGGACGGACGTATCCTCTGGACCACCGAACCGGAAGGAATCCCCCGCATGACCGAGCGCATGGACGACCGGGCGCTGCGGCTGAAAACTTTGGGAAATGCGGTCTGCCCGCCCCAGGCCTATCCCATTTTTCGCTATATCGCCATGATCGAGAATGGCACCTGCGGTGACTTCTGCCCCTATGGAAAGGAAGGTGACTGCCTATGAGGGAACTGAAAGCGACCGATAAGATCACGCAGAAAATGACCCGTGACGGTGCAGTATCGGAAAATCTTGCCACGGGCGAGGTGGAACATATCAGCAACCGGGAGCCGGAAACGGAACTGTCTGCTTCTTCGGAAGAATCCGCTGGCGCTGCGGCTGACCTTGCCCTGCGTGCGGCGGAACACCATGAGAAGAAAACCGCACGAAAGGCGGAAAAGGCTGACACTCAGGCGGTGCGGGATGGTTCTGCCGCAAGGCAGCGCCCGTCCTCCCGTCTGCAATTCACCGAGGAAGAACGTGCCGATCCCGCACTTGGGAAATACATCGACCGTTCCGACCGTGCGGCGAATCGGCTGGATGCGGCAACGGCCGCTATCCCCACAAAGAAAGTTCTCCGTACCGAACGTGTTTTTGACGAGACAGCCGGAAAAGGCAAAACGCAGCTTCACTTTGAAGAAGTGGAGAAACGCCCCAACGGACGATTGCGGCACAATCCGCTTTCCCGACCGATCCATGAGATCGTCCACGCCGCCCATGCGAAGGTGCATGAGGTGGAACAGGAAAATGTGGGTGTTGAGGCTGGACACAAGGGCGAGGTGCTGACGGAACGCGGGCTTGCCTACGGAAAAGGCAAAGTCCGTGCTGCCGTCCACCATCACCGCACAAAGCCCTGGCGTGACGCGGCGAAGGCAGAGCAGGCTTCTTTTAAGGCAAACGCCGACTACCTTTACCAAAAGGCACTGCATGATGATCCTGCATTGGCGGCTTCTAACCCGGTATCCCGCTTTCTGCAGAAACAGCGGATCAAGCGGAACTATGCAAAGGAGTTGCGACAGGCAGAGAAAACCGCAAAGAACACAGCGGCCACGGCAAAAAGTGCGGCACAGAAAGCAAAGGGCGCCTTCAAGGAAACTTTCCTCTACATCAAGCATCATAGCCGGGCGGTGCTGTTGGTGATCGGCATTGGTGCCTGTGTTGCTCTGCTGTTTGGCGGGGTATCTTCCTGTTCCATGATGGCAGGCTCCGGCGTGGGTGGTGTATTCACTTCTTCTTATCTCTCCGAGGATGCGGATATGCTGGCTGCGGAGGCGGCCTACTGCGAACTGGAGCAGGAGCTTCAATATGAGCTGGACCACTATGAGGCTCTGCACCCCGGATATGACGAATACCGTTTTGACCTGGACGAGATCGAACATGACCCTTATGTGCTGATTTCCATTCTCACGGCATTCCATGAAGGGGTGTTCACCATCGACGAGGTTCAGGCGGAACTGCAAATGCTCTTTGAAAAGCAGTACATCCTGACGCAGACCGTGGAAGTGGAGGTACGCTATCGGACGGAGACACGGACAGACAGCGAGGGAAACGACTATGACGTGGAAGTACCGTATAACTACTATATCTGCAAGGTAAAACTGGAAAACTTCGACCTATCCCATGTGCCGGTCTACATCATGGACGAGGAAACACTTTCCTTATATGCGGTCTATATGGCAACGCTTGGGAACCGGGAAGATTTGTTCCCCGGCTCCGGCTATGTAGACAAGTACACCAAACCGCCCACCATCTATGATATCCCGCCTTCCGCACTGGAAGATGAAACCTTTGCGGCGCTCATTACCGAGGCGGAGAAGTACATCGGCTATCCTTATGTCTGGGGCGGCAGCAATCCAAACACTTCTTTTGATTGCTCCGGCTTCGTGTCCTGGGTGCTGACGCAAAGCGGCGTCTGCAATACGGGCAGACTGGGAGCCCAAGGACTCTACAATATTTCCGCCCCGGTATCCTCTGCCAACGCAAGACCCGGCGACCTGATCTTTTTCGTCGGCACTTACGATACACCGGGCGTTTCCCATGTGGGTATCTATGTGGGCGGCGGAAAAATGCTGCACTGCGGCGACCCCATCCAGTATGCAGATATCAACACAAGCTACTGGCAATCCCACTTTTACGCTTTCGGGCGACCACCCTACAACTAAAAAACGATATGGAGGTAATTTGATTTATGGCAACGACACAGAAGATCCGCAATGACATTGCGAAAACCAAAGAAAAGATCGCGGAGCAGCAGAAACGCCTTCGTGCGCTGGAGACCCAGCTTGCGGAGGAAGAAAATCTGGAAATCGTCCGCATGGTGAAAGCCGTGAAGATGGACAACAAGGAGCTGACCGCCTTCCTGAAAGCCTATGCCAGCGGTATGATCTCCCTGCCGGAAGGTATGCTGCAGGAGGGCAACACCGAGAATGAGGAAACGGAGGGATACGAGGATGAAGCATAACTTTATGACAAAAATGGTATCGGCTCTTTTGGCGGTAGTGCTCAGCACTGCCGCTTTTTCTGTCACCGCCTTTGCCAGCGACGGCGAGGAAAGCACGGAATCCGTGACCGAACAGGAAACGGCCGGGGATGTCTCTGATCTGCTTTCCGCTCTGGCAGGCAGCCAGGTCACGGTATCCGTCACCGAGGACGGTATCCAGTTCAATTCCGCTGAAAATGACTCCGGGCAGACCGGTACTGTCACCACGGGCGGCGGCAATCTGAATGTCCGCACGGGTGCGGGAATGGATTATACCGCCTTCACCCAGCTTCCCAACGGAACGACCGTGAAGGTGATCGGCACGGACGGCGACTGGCTGAAGGTCATCCTGCCAGAGAAAATCGGCTATGTCTATTCCGGCTACATGACGGTAAGTGACGGCGAGGCTGGTTCCGGGGAAGGTTCTTTCTCTCTGGACACGGAAACGCTGGAAAATCTGCTGGGTATGCTGGGCGGCGGTTTGAATGGCGGTGCCGCCCTGACGCCGGACGGGAACCTTTCGCTGATCGACGATATCGGCAGCCCTACCACCAGTGGCAAACAGTTTATCACAGTGGAAACGAAGAACGGCAATGTGTTCTATCTCATTATCGACCGTGACGACGAGGGCGAGGAAACCGTGCATTTTCTGAACCAGGTGGATGAAGCCGACCTCATGGCACTCACGGAGGACGGAGAAAAGGCGGAAACGCCTATTGTCTGCACCTGTACGGAGAAGTGCCAGGCCGGAGCGGTCAATACCGCTTGCCCGGTCTGCGTAAAAAATCTTAGTGAATGTGTTGGCACAGAACAGAACGCTGCGGAGCCCACCGAACCGGAGAATCCGGAACCCGAAAAGAAAAGCAATGCCGGGGCGCTCCTGGCGGTGCTGCTGATCCTTGCAGCCGGAGGTGGTGCGGCGGTCTATTTCCTGGTGCTGAAACCGAAGCAGGGAAAGAAAGTTCCCGCTGATCTGGATGATTTCGACCTGGAGGATGAAGAAGATTATCTGACTGAGGACGAGGAAACGGAGGAAAAGAATGAGTAAACTGATTATTGCAGAAAAACCGAGTGTGGCAAAATCTATCGCATCGGCCCTGGGTGCTTCATCCAGGGCCGATGGCTTTTATGAGGGCAGCGGCCTTCTCGTATCCTGGTGCGTGGGGCACCTGGTATCCCCGATGGATGCTGGCGGCTATGACGAGCATTTCAAGAAATGGCGATATGACGATCTTCCCATTCTGCCGGAGCCGTTCCGTTATGTGCTGGCACCGGGCAAGGAGGACGCTTTTGAAAATCTTCGCGCCCTGATGGACCGCCCCGATGTGGATACCATTGTCAATGCCTGTGATGCCGGGCGTGAAGGGGAGCTGATCTTCCGGCTGGTGTATGAAATGGCTGGATGCCGCAAGCCAATTCTTCGTCTTTGGATTTCCTCGATGGAGGACAGCGCCATCCGAGAGGGCTTTTCTGACCTGCGCCCCGGCGCCGATTATGAAGCATTGTATCAATCAGCACTCTGCCGCCAGAAAGCGGATTGGCTGGTGGGGATCAACGCTACACGCCTTTTCTCCGTTCTCTATCACCGCACCCTGAATGTAGGCCGTGTGCAAACACCCACGCTGGCAATGCTGGCGGAGCGTGACGCAAAGATCACGCTGTTTCACAAGGAAAAATATCATTTACTGCGCCTGACGCTGGATGGAACCGAGGCGGTGTCGGAGAAATTCACCGATTCGGCGGCGGCGGAACAGGCAGCGGCCATGTGCAAGGGTGCGGCCGTCACCTGTACCTCTGTCACGAAGGAACAGAAGAAAGAACAGCCGCCGAAGCTCTATGATCTCACCACCTTGCAGAGGGAGGCAAACCGCCTGTTCGGATACACGGCAAAGCAGACCTTAGATTACGCACAGAGCCTCTACGAAAAGAAGCTGCTGACCTATCCCCGCACGGACAGCCGGTATCTGACCTCCGACATGGCAGAAACGGCTTCCTGCGTGATCCACCTGGCGGCAAAGCTGCCGCCTTTTGATGGCTGCACAAACTTCTTCCCGCTGGTGGAGGCCATGATCTACGATAAAGATGTATCCGACCACCACGCTATCATTCCCACAATGGAAATTGAAAAGGCGGATATCAAGGGGCTGCCCCTGGGCGAGCGCAATTTGTTTCTTTTGGTCTGCTGCAAGTTGCTGTGTGCATCGGCGGAGCCGTATATGTATGAGGCGATCACGGCTGCTTTTGACTGCGGCGGCCATTCCTTCACCGCAAAGGGAAAACGCATCCTCTCCGAAGGCTGGCGGGAGATTGACCGCATTTTCCGTGCCTTCTTGAAGGAAAAGCCTGCGGATGGGGACGGCGATACGCTCCCGAACTTCACCGAAGGGCAGACTTTTGACGGTGCGGAGGTTTCTGTCACCGAGCATTTCACCCAGCCGCCGAAGCCCTATACCGAAGATACCCTCCTGTCCGCTATGGAGAATGCGGGCAAGGACGATATCCCCGATGAGGCGGAACGAAAAGGTCTTGGCACGCCTGCGACCAGGGCGGCAATTATCGAAAAGCTGGTGGCAGCCGGATTTGTGGAACGTAAGGGCAAGAGCCTGATCCCCACAAAAGCCGGTATCAACCTTGTCACGATCCTGCCGGAGCCGCTGACCTCTCCCATGCTGACGGCGGAATGGGAACAGAAATTGACGGAGATCGCAAAGGGCGGCGCTGACCCGGATACCTTCATGGACGGTATCCGCACGATGGTCCAGGAGATCGTGTCCACCTATTCCTGCATTTCCGAGGATGGCAAAAAGCTGTTTGCCCCGGAGAAGGAAGTGATCGGTACCTGCCCCCGCTGCGGCCAGCCGGTTTATGAGGGCAAGAAGAACTTTGCGTGTTCGGATCGGTCCTGCGGTTTCGTTCTCTGGAAAAATGACCGCTTCTGGACGAGCCGCAAGAAGGAGCTGACAAAGAAAATGGCAGCGGACCTTCTGAAAAAGGGACGTACCAATGTCAAGGGAATGTGGTCTGAAAAGAAACAGGCTGCTTATGACGCTGCGGTGATCTTGGATGACACGGGTGGCAAATACATCAACTTCAAACTGGAATTTCCGAAAAGAAAGGAAGGTGTCAATGGCAGAAAATAAGACTTTGGAACATTTACCCGAAGTGAGGGCGGCGGTGACTGCCCTCTCCCCGGAGGACCGGGAGGTGCTGGCGGCGGTGCAGGCCTCGCCCTTCAAGCTGACAGCGCCGGAGCAGTTCAAGGAGTTTGCGGACAACATCGACTATTTCGTATTTGAGCCTAATATCCACGATCTGAATGATCTGGGGTGGCGGTATCTGGCACAGCACATGGATATGCTGCTGCCCCCGGAACTTCTGAAAGCAATCGACCCTGTTCCGTTTGGCAAGTACGCCATGCAGGAGGAACAGGGGCATTTTACGGAACACGGATATATTTCTCTCTCCGGCGACGAGTGGAACCATGAACACCCTGCGGAGCCGGAGAAAAAGCCCTCCATCCGGGAACGGCTGGAACAGGGCAAGAAGGAATGTGCAGAGAAAAGCAAGGCGCAGCCCCATAAGGAAAAATCTGCGCCGGAGCTGTAAGGAGGTGCTGATATGCCATATTACGATCACGACAAGGATTATCCCTTTGCCGCCTTTATCACCAATCTTGGAAAGTACAACGAGGGCGAGCTTGTGGGCGAGTGGGTGAAGTTTCCCACCACCGCCGAGGAATTGAAAGAAGTGTTTAAGCGGATTGGGATCGGCCAGAAGGATGACTTCGGCCAGCCCTATGAGGAATGGTTCATCACGGACTATGACTGCTATGTGGACGGTCTTTACAGTAAGCTGGGTGAATATGAAAATCTGGACGAGCTGAATTATCTGGCATCGAAGCTGGATGAAATGAGCGAAAGCGAATACGCACAGTTTCAGGCCGGTATGGAAATGGGCGACCATTGCGGCAGCCTGCAGGAGATCATCAACCTCACCGAGAATCTGGATTGCTATGAGGTTTACCCCGATATCCATGACTATGACGATCTGGGCCGCTATTACATCGAAGAACTGGACGTTATGCAGGTGCCAGAGCATTTGCAGAATTACATCGACTATGAGGCCTACGGCCGGGACGTTGCGTTGGAGGAAAACGGCACCTTCACGGATCAGGGCTATGTGCGTGATACGGGTGACAGTTTCCATGAGTATTACGACGGTGAGCGCGGCAGTATCCCCGACGAGTACCGGGTGATGACCTTTCAGGACGATCTTCCCGAAGAAGAAAAATCCGAGTGGGCTATGGATATCGCCTTTGACATGGACGAGTTTTTCCGTCAGAACGATCCGCAGTATGCGGCGGAGCACCCGGAGGCACACGCCGCAAAGGAGGAACTTTACGAAAACCTGATGGCAGGACGCATTTCCGCTTTGGATGAAAAGCTGGCGGCGCTGGGGCAGACGCAGGAGGACTATCTTCCTTCGGAGATCGAAAAATTCAAGGACGCCACGGGCTATGAGGAATTTCTTGATTTTGACCCGGCGGAGGTCAAGGCCGCTTTGGATGACCCGGAGAAGTCCCATGCGGATGAAATGCTGTCCGCTGCGGAAAGGGCTGCCTCGGAAAAGATGACTGTGCTTGTAGTGGAACCTATGAAGGAACCCTATGTGAAGGAGATTGACCCCGATCTCCATTCCCTGCAGGCGGAGGTCGGCGGAGACATTGGCGCAACTTATCCCTATTCTGACCCGGTGGCGCTGGTTTGCAATGATGAAGGAAAGCTCATAGGGCTTGATCTGAACCGTGGGCTGCGGGATGAAAATGGAGAAATTTATGATATCGTAGCAGGGACTTTCCTGGTGGTTGGACTTGGTGAGGAAGATTTTGCATCCCTGTCCCCGGAACTGATTCAGAAATACACGGAACAGTTCAAAACGCCGGAACGATTTATGCAGATCAATGGCAATATCGTTGTTCTTCCTGTCCCGGCAGAGAAGCAAGACCTCGCTTATCTGCCAGACCGTTTTGAAACCGGCGAACGTGTGCAGACACCGAGGGGCAGCTTTCAGGTGACGGCTATGAGCCGGGAGCAGATGGAGGCAGCCGGTTATGGCATCCACCATATTTCCGATGATGGAAAGTACCTTATCATGGGAAACGGCACACGGGCCTTTGCCGTGGCAGCGGAGCAGCCGGAAAAGGACAATCCTCTCCGCACCGCTGAAATGACGATGGAGGATGACTACGGCATGATCGACGGCGTTATCAACAATGGCAGACGCGGTGAGGAATTGGAAAAAGCCCAGGAGTACGCAGAACGGACAACGACGGAGAAGCCTTCCATCCGTGAGCGGTTGGAGGACGCAAAACGGGAGTGTGCCGAGCACAAGCCTCCGGAGGGCAAGAAGCCCGGCCGTGATGTGCCGGAGCATGATTGCCTATGAGCCGAAGCAAGAAATGGCGGCTGGAATGGGCGTTCTTCCTGGGCGAGAACGGCAGGCGGCAGTATAACCATATCTGCAAAAAATGTGTTCACGGCTGCAAGCAGAGTTTCCGGGCGTGTCTGGTCGCTTGTCCGCATTACAGTTCCAAACGGTCTAAAATCTGTGAAGATAAGGGTGGAAAAACCGCAGAATAATTCCCTGTATCCGTATTTTCAAAGGGAGCCTTTATGATTTTTCATATGTCGGGCTGCTTGCTGGCACATGAAGAAAAAGGCTCGATTTCAAACACTTTCTATCACGCAAAACGGGAGTACAGCTTTTCGGTTCGTCCGATCGGCTGTACTCCCGCTTTTTCTTTTTGCTATCATCAAATTACTTTAACACGGTTCTGTTGTTTGAACAGGGGTACAAATTGTACCTCCGTTGAAAAGGAATTTCCATAGTATTTTCTCATTAGGATTGGATAGGAAAGGATGGATAGCCGCCGCAGTAGGCGTTGTGGGAATGTGTGTAAACTGCCAGGATTGTGAGGCTGTGGGAAAGCTGTTTGCAGGCCTGTGGGAAAAGGCTTGTCTTTTTCCATCAGGTTGTGAATGGTTTTTCCATCGGCACGAGCGGCAGTTTTCCATATTTCCATGACGCAAGAAAATCATCCAACGATCAGCCGGTACACCGTCAGCGGCACATACCACACCGCCACGATCAACCGCCATGCCAGAATGAAACCACCGATCACACCACCGATAATAAAGTTCAATGCAAACAGGGCGATCCCTCCACCCAGGGAGCCGCCGCCCGGCACGATCCAGAGGCACATCCGATGGAGGCCAAACGGCAGCCCGCAGAGTATCCAGAGCCATACATAGTCAAGCTCTCCGTTCTTCATGCAGGCGGATTTGAAGATACAATACAGAATCAGTGCCACGGTCACGGGCAGTACACTTTTGAAGAATAATGCTTTGATTGCTTCGCTTCTTGTCATCGGTAAAACCTCCTTCCGCAGTTCCATTATACAGGATGCCGGGAGCTGCGCCCAGCGTCTTTCAAAGAAATTTATTCAAGTTCATGCCGACGCTGTTGTTCCTGTTCCTTTGGAACGGTCAGCAGTGCATCTACATTCTGTTTAACAGTATCGTATTCCTGGGCTTCGGTTCTTGCAGCTTTGTACTCCGCAAGGAGCCGTTCCTTTTCTGCGTTGAGATTAGCAAGCTCCGTTTTCATGCTTTCCGTTGTCGGCAGCGGCACAGTCCCCAGCCGTTTTAATTCTCTGGCGGCCGCTTCAAAAAGGATGATCTCGCTCTCATGCCCCCGCAGAAACTTTTCTTTATCATTCGATTTACGGTATCTTTCATAAAGCGGCTTTAGCTGACGGTAAGTTCCGGCATGCTTCATCACAAGGGCAAGTTCGGTGCTTCTTCTTTCTACCCGCTTGATCTCTGCATGAGCGGTATCCCTGCGTGCGGATACTGCGGTCAATTTGCTTTCCAGTTCTCCATAACTGCTTATCCCGTGTTCCGTCAGGAAATTCATGGTCTTGGCGGCCTGTTTCAGATTGTTCAGCTTCGCCCAATGGGTGAAGCCTGCACTCTGCTGTGCCTTGATGTTGTTCTGGATATCAATGAGCAGGCTGATCTTTCCGTTCCGCTGTTTCGGCTGGCGGGAAGGTCTGGCGTGTCCGGCAATCCGGGCAGCAAGGGCTTCTTCGGTGTAGTCCGCACCCAGGGTTTTCAGACGGGTGAATCGTTCCTGATCTGGCGCTCTGGCAGAGATATACTTGCCGCGCTTGATCTCATAACCTTCCCTCTGCAGGCGGCGAAGCAGTTCTTCCAGGTTGGAACAGGCTGGCAGGAGCCGGTCGATGGCCGCTTTCAGCTTTGCCTTATAGCTGGTGCCGTTCTGCGCAGCCTGATGTTCAATATAGCTCTTGCCCTTGTCCTGTCCGGGGATGATGACAGACAGACCGTGTTCCTTGCAAAGCCGGTCGGAGGTGCGGCGGATATAGTGATAACTCCGCTTGTTGGAATGATAGTGCTTGTGATCCGCAAAGCTGACCGCATTGAAAATCAGGTGGTTATGAACATGATCTTTGTCTATATGGGTAGTAAGTACAAATTCATACTTGCCGCCCAGGATTTCTTTTGCAAGCTCCATGCCGATCTCATGGGCCTGTTCCGGCGTAACCTCCCCAGGCTGAAAGGCTTGGATCAGGTGACGACCCAGGTTCGTTCCCTTGTCGATGGCATGGCGGCGGGTCCAGGAAAATTCGATATCCGCAGTTTCGGCGGCACAGCCATAGGAAGAAACAAGCAGCTTTCCGTCCGTCTTTTCCGGGTTACAGATATAGTCAATGGCGGCTTTCAGCGTTGACTTGATAGGATGTGTCTTTGTAACTGCCATATCTCATCCAGCCTTTCCCGTATCTCGTCCATGTCGGCCTGATACGCAGGACCTCCGGCGTTGATCCGCTTGGCAATCTGGTTGATATTCCGACCAATGGCGGAAAGCTCTTTGGTAAATGCCTTGATATCTGCGGTGTCCGTATAGATGATATATCCGTCAATCGCCATCTTGCGGAGGTAAGCGCCATATCTGCGTGTGGGTAACTGGCTCATTTTTTCGTCTATGAGCCGTTTTTCGTCCTCCGTGACATAGAATTTTATTTGAATATTTCGCTTTCGGTTTGCCATGCGCCGCCTCCGTTCTTTATAAGGGTTTGGGACTATCCCAACAAGCAATTTTGAATTTTCGGGTAAGGGACCTGAAAATCTCAAAATTCGCAAGCGGGTACTCGCTTGCTGTGCTTGCTATCGTTACCCTACCTTCTATTTCTCCCTCTACTAATACTACAATTTGGAGCGGAGATTTTGGCTGTTTTCATTTCAAATTATGCAAGAACCGCCTCTGTTCAATGTTGAATAGTTCTATGTTCA
>ERZ791801.1122-NODE-1122-length-19759-cov-3.291616_pt1 | contig 19759 bp, 16 predicted proteins | sample MGYA00510309_ERZ791801 | MGnify/ENA primary metagenome ERZ791801 (study PRJEB30046, sample SAMN00791979) | human gut metagenome | study: EMG produced TPA metagenomics assembly of the A metagenome-wide association study of gut microbiota in type 2...
TAGCGGACGGCAAAGTTTATTACGAGACGTCTCTTTACGAAAAGAATGAGAAAGAAAAGCGGGAGTATGTAATTGATGTAAACTATCAGAAAGTGAAACACCCGATCGCTGTGACAAGTCCGGTAATGACAGTTGAACTGGGAGGAAATGCAAAAGAGGTATTCCTGCAGGGGGCAGCTCCGGGAATCGTGACTTTTAAAGCGAACAACCCTGACATTTGTGACGTGGAAGAGGCGTACGCAGACAGATCGTGTAAGCTGATCCCGAAAAAGGCGGGTGAAGCGACTGTAACTGTGCATGCGACAGCTACAGATCACTATTTGGAAGGCTCGGTAGATGTAAAAATTATTGTCAAAGGTGATTCAAGCACAGAACAGAAGATCACGCTTCAGTATGAATCCGGTTCAAACGGTTCTTTAAGAGCGGTTAATGCGGCAACAGGAGAAAATTTATCAAATGGAGCGCAGATTCTTCCGAATACAGAAGTTCAATTTATGGCATCTCCGAACGAAGGTTATTCTGTGAAAAACTGGACGATTAACGGAGAAGTGTACAAAGAAAACGGTCAGGTTTATACTGGTACTACTATGAAATATGCGATTACAGCTTCATCAGGCATTGTAAAAGTCGAGTTTGTAAAAGATGAAGTTGAAGTTGTCAAAGGGGATGTAAACTTGAACGGAAAGGTTGAAATCGGCGATGTCCGTGAAGCCTTGAGAAGTATTTGTAAAAAGACACAACTGACAGAAACGCAGAAACAGGCGGGAGATATAAACAAAAACGGAACTGTTGATATCGAAGACTTGAGAACAATCCTGAGAGTTGTTTGCGGAAAAGTAGAAAGCCTGTAAGTGATGTAAATAGTAAATCGATAAGAAAAGCGGATGGTGATTGAGCTGTCCGCTTTTTGTAATGGGGAAGAGACGGATATTTGAATTTAAAGTACAAAAAAATCACCGTCCCCGCGGCTCTCAAGTCCGCAAAAACAGTGATTAGAATGCGCGATCAGGGGTTCGAACCCTGGACACCCTGATTAAGAGTCAGGTGCTCTGCCAGCTGAGCTAATCGCGCATTTTTAAGTTGTTTGTTTTTTGTCTTTCCTTAAGACAAGAGTTATTATATAATAGGAGTATTAAAAAAGCAAGCACTTTTTTTATTTTTTTTAAATTTTTTTAAAAGCATATTTGAAAGGAACAATTTAACATGAAAGTAGAAGAAAGATTACTAAAATATGTCAGCTATTGGACAACCTCCGATGAATCCTGCAGTGACATTCCAAGCAGTGAGCGTGAGTTCACACTTGCCAAAGATTTAAAGCAGGAACTGGAAACACTCGGCCTTACCAATATCCTTCTTACCGATCACTGCTATGTGTATGCCAAGCTTCCTGCCACACCGGGCATGGAAAACTGTAAATCCATCGGCTTTATCGCTCATATGGATACCGCCCCGGATTTTTCCGGAAAGGATGTCAAACCACAGATCATTCCCAATTATGACGGTGGCGATGTCCTGTTAAAAGGCAGTCAGAATGTTTTAAAGGTAAGCGATTTTCCATCCCTTACTTCTTTAAAAGGAAGAACACTGATCACTACAGACGGCACCACACTTCTAGGTGCGGATGACAAGGCTGGCGTTGCTGAAATCATGACTGCCATCGAAGAACTGATAGCAGAAGGCACCCCTCACGGAGAACTGTGGATCGGCTTTACGCCGGATGAAGAAGTCGGTGCCGGTGCAGATCTGTTTGACCTTTCGATCTTTCAGGCTGATTACGCGTATACGGTAGATGGCGATTACGAGGGCGAAGTGGCTTATGAAAATTTCAATGCTGCAAGTGCCGTCTTTCATATAAAGGGTGTGAATGTCCATCCGGGCGAAGCGAAAGATATTATGGTCAATGCCGCACTCGTGGGATGTGAAATCGTTTCCCAGCTTCCAAAAGAAGAAACTCCGGCACACACAAGCGGGCGGGAAGGCTTCTATCACCTGACCGACATGTCCGGCGACGTGGCAGCTGCCACCCTTTCCTTTATCATCCGCGACCACGATAAAACCATGTTTGAGAAACGTCTTCAACACCTGCGGGACATTGCAGAATCCTTTAACCAGATATACGGACCAAAGACCGTTACTCTCGATATCGAATATTCTTATGAAAATATGCTCTCTGTCATAGAAGATAAAATGGAAATCGTAGATCTGGCAAAACAGGCGATTGCCTCCGAAAGTCTGACACCACTCTCCCGCCCAATCCGTGGCGGCACAGACGGTGCAAGACTTTCCTTTATGGGATTGCCGTGCCCGAATCTCGGCACTGGTGGCTATGGTTTTCACGGACCATACGAACACATCTCTGTGGAAGGCATGCAGACAGCTGTCCGCATTTTAAAACATATTGCCACCCATCCCATTCGCAAATAAATGAATCTGCAAAAAACCGTCCGCAGTCTGATGAATCTCAGATTTCGGACGGTTTTGTTATTATTTATGAAGTTTTAGTTTCCCTGCATATTTGCGGATTTTGCCAGTGCAGGTTTCTGAAACATCCGAAACAGGCCAATCTGTTCCAGCGCCTTTGTAATAGCGAAAAAGATCACCGAATCAATTGGCCACATAATCAGGTTCTTCAGTGCACGCGCCGGAAGAATCACCATAAATGCCTGTCCATATAACACATTCAGACAAAGTGTTGTCAGAATCACGTTACAGACCAGCATAACTACAAATTTAGCTGCCAGCACACGCCAGATCGTAAGCTTTTTCTTATAAAAAAAGCATCCATACAGGATTCCGGCCAGTATAACAACCAGCGTCAGCTGTGGACAAAATGGTCCGGTTGGCTTCATCATATACTTGATGATATCCAACGCACCATGAAAGATTCCTCCAACTACCGGTCCAAACAGATAATCAATGATACCATTTGGAATACCAGAAAAGCCGATACGGATAAACTGTCCATATTCAATGGAGAAAAATCCTAGAATGACAGCAACTGCAGCAAGCATTGCCATGGTAGTGATGGTTCTTACCGCTTTTAATTCCCGGAAAGAATCGGTGAACAAAGTAACGAATTTTTTCATAAAAAAATTACCTCCTTTGCAGACCTCACCGTACTACAACTGGAGATAATATTATCTTCGGATGCAGCGGGATGCGACTCATGTACCGCAAGATTCTCTTTTCGTCCGGGTGACAACTCCCTGTTCATCCGGCACTTAACGCACATGTGTCTACTCTGCTTTAAACTATTAAATTGCAACGACCTAAGTATAACACAATGAAAAAGAAATGCAACTATTTTTTTATGGCATTTTTATAGCAAAACGCCATCTGTCACACGTTTTTACGTGGAACAGATGGCATCCGTTGCCTGTTATTTTATTCTTTTCAGGTTCCCATACTTGCAAACAGGGCAGCTATCTCATCCGGGCTTAATGCCTTATTGGGATCTGCCGGTTCTTCCGGCTGAAGCGGTGCTTCTTTTACTGCTTCCGGCTCTTCAATCGGCTCGGGAATATCCTCCGGTTCCACCGTTTCTTCGACAGGTTCCCCGGCTTTATCCGCATTGTCGTCATTGCCCATATTTGCAAACAGGGCAGCTATTTCATCCGGGCTCATGGCGCGGTTTGGATCGGACAGATCCGGCATCGGCGAAAGTTCTTCCTCCGGCAGGTTCTCATCATTCGCTTCCTCAACAATCGCATCCTCCGGAATCGGGTCCGGTTCTACCAGTTCTTCTGCTTCCTCAATGGATTCTTCCGGGTCCGGCGGGATAATCTCATCCGCTGCCATGACCGGAGGCTCTTCCTCCGGCTCAAAACTCTCTTCTTCCGGTATATCCGGCAGAATCTCCGGGTCCGGCTCCATACTTTCTTCCGGCTCCGGTGAAATCTCAGGCTCCGGTTCCATACTTTCTTCCGGCTCCGGTGAAATCTCCGGCTCCGGCTCCATACTTTCTTCCAGATCCGGCGAAATCTCCGGCTCCGGCTCCATACTTTCTTCCGGCTCTGGTGAAATCTCCGGCTCTGCCGGTGTTTCTTCCACATGATTCTGCGGTGCCGGCTGTGGCTCTACAGGTGTTGCCACAGGTACAGAAACCTGCGGCTGGGAAACAACCACTTTCTGACTGTTCATAATGGTCTGATTCAGGCGCAGTTCCATATCTTTCATTGCAATAATGATTTCCTGCAGCTTTGCGGCTATCTCTTTATCCTGTGAATGTTCCTGTTCTTTTCCATCCTTCTGCACCGAAGAAATTTCATCCTTACAGGCTGAAAGAATCTCGTCCTTATAAGCACCCGCAACTGTACCGAACCCATCCATTCCTTTCTGGAACGTATCAAACCGGTCGATCAGCTGTTCGTATGAATTCATCAATGCATCGGTATTCTCATGGGAACGCTTGATAATTACTTTTGCGATTCCCTTCTGTGCATTGACAATTTCCTCTGTCGGAATCTTAGATGCCTCTTCCATATATGCAAGCTTCACCGATATTTCCTCAAAATATTTTTTCAGCATGAGGTATGATGCCTTTTCCGACTTGAAAATACTCTCATACTGTTCCTCTCTCCGGGCATATTTTGTCTCATATACTGAAATCATGCCTCTGATTGCAACATACAGGCATATCAGATCTGCTGCTGCCAAAACAGCCAGAACAATAAACATCCTCGGGAAATTGACTATGGCATACAACTCTGCCATAAAAATAAACGCAAACAAAAGTATCCCGAAAATCATCTGCATCCTTGCTTTCGAATCTTTATTCTTCATATGATACCGCTCCTTCCATGAGCCCGCTATTCTAACCACTATGCAAAATAAGCTCTAGTATGTTATATTTTACCATATTGTGTCGATTCTCACAAGGTTTCTTGTTTATTTCTGCCTTCTATAATACGTCATTTACAATCTGCTCTGCTGTCAGATGATTCTCTTTTAATACCTCATTTACATCATACCGGTCAAGGAATTCTTTTTTCAATCCGTAATTATAGACTTTCATATCACTGCTTCCATAAAATCTTGCGATTTTTTCTCCGAAACCACCATTCAGGATGCCATCTTCCAGTGTAACTACCGTGTCATGGTCTGCCTTCAGCTTCTCCAGCAGTCCCTTATCCAGTCCGGTAATATAATACGGGTTGATTACCGTTGCATGAATACCTTTTTTCTCCAGCATTTCTGCGGTCTGCAGTGCCAGGGAATAAAATGTTCCGAGTCCGATCAGTGCAATTTTGCTCCCCTTTTCCGTTACCTCATAGGTGTTGAGCTGGCTCCAGTCTTTTGTGACTTCTCTGCCATCCGAAATCATGTCTCCGCCCGGAAGTTTGATCGCAACCGGCATTTCCTTCTGCTCCACACTCCAGTCAAGCATTGACAGATATTCTTCCTTTGTTGCCGGTGCCAGATAAACCAGTCCCGGGATATTGGAAAGCATCGGAATATCCTGCAGTCCCAGATGGGTAACATCCGTCATGCCAAATACCGATCCCGTATACACAACAATCGTTGCCGGATTCCCGTCAATACACAGATCCTGTGAAATCTGGTCATACGTCCTCTGGATAAAGCTGGAATACACACCGTATACCGGCTTTCCGCCACCTTTGGCAATTCCGGAAGCAAGTGCTACCGCTGTCTCCTCCGCGATTCCCACATCTACAAACTGCCGGCCGGCCTGTTTCCTTTTCTCCTGCGTAAATCCGAGAATCGTGGGGGTTCCGGATGTAATTGCAACAACTGTCGGATCCTTTTTCATCTTTTCAATCAGATATTCACAGGTCACCGAAGAATAATCTTCCACTTCCGGAAAATGGGATTTTCCAGTCTCAATATCAAACGGAAGATGCCAGTGCCATTCTTCCTTATGCTCTTCTGCCGGTTTATAACCTTTTCCCTTTAATGTATTAATGTGGACAACGACCGGTTTCTTACTGTCTTTTACCTGTTTGAAAGCCCCGATCAGTTCCCTTAAGTCATTTCCATGATCCACATAGACATAATCAAGTCCCATGGCTTTAAATAAATTGCACTCTGCCTGTCCGTTTGTCTCGCGGAGTAATTTCAGATTTGAATAAAGTCCTCCATGGTTTTCTGCAATTGACATATCATTGTCATTTACTACAATGATCATGTTGCTGTCTAATTCTGCTGCAAAATCCATTCCTTCTAAGGCTTCTCCTCCGCTTAAAGAACCGTCTCCGATAATTGCGATCACATTTGCACTTTCCCCACGAAGATCCCTTGCCTTTGCCAGACCGCATGCCAGACTGACGGATGTAGAGGTATGTCCGATCGTAAAATGGTCATGTTCACTTTCCTGCGGACAGCTGTATCCCGTCACGTCGTCGTAATGTTCTTCATATAAATAGGCATCTTTTCGACCGGTCAGCATCTTGTGCGGATAGGTCTGATGGGAAACATCAAATACCATTTTGTCCTTTGGGGACTCAAAAACATAATGCAGTGCAATGATTGCCTCTACCATGCCAAAATTCGGGCCAAAATGCCCGCCGTGAATACTTGCCCTCTTTAATAATGCATGACGCATTTCTTCTGCGAGAGCTGTCATCTCTTCTATATTCAATTTCTTCACATCTTCCGGTCCGTTAATCTTTTCGATATACATATAATAAATTCTCCTTCCGATTTTATCTATCATAATATACCATTTAAAGTTAACTTTAAGTCAAGTATTTTTTATTTAATTTTCAACTTTTTGCTTCAAACCCTCAATTGCCTGAGCCACTATACCTGCGTTCTTAAAAAGATGTAAATATTGTAATGATAAAAGGGGCAAAAGGTATCATTTCCCACTGAAATGCAATTTTTATGTCATTCGCATTTCTTGCGATCCGCTTGTTGTTCCGATATAATTATGCTATGATTGTGCTTTGATTGGAGGAAACCATTTTGAGCGAATATTATAAGTTTTTTCAAAATAAAAAATGTGAATATTTTCCATGCCATAAAGGAATCCCGGAGGAGGACTTTAACTGTCTGTTTTGTTATTGTCCCCTCTATACACTCGGGAAATCCTGTGGTGGAAACTGTGAATATTTAAAAAATGGTATCAAATCCTGCATAAACTGTGGCTTTCCCCATCACCGAAAGAACTATGATAAGGTCACGGGCCGCTTTCAGGAAATTGCAGCCGTTATGGCAGCTTCCGATAAGGAGGATGTATCCCATGAAATGTAAACTTACTCCCGGATTATCCTCCGGTGACTGGAACGAATTTTGCAGCCGTTTCCATTTCCCTCCGGATGACCTGCCCCATATTCAGGCAATTTATACGGCACTTCTTCCCCTGGTTGAATCCTATGCGTATTACTCTCTGGATCAGGATTTAGACGGGGTTTCCCTGCCTCACTATGCCTATGGGTTTGTGACGCTTGGAAACGGAGTGGATGAACTGTCGGAATTATATCTGAACCATGAACAGATCCAGGAGGCTTACATTGTGGACTGCATCAGCCTGATGCTTTTGTCAAAGGCTTATGAAGAGTTTGCACATGTGGTAGAACGTCAGAGCCGCCTGTATCTTGCAGAATTATCTTTTCTGGGAGATACCTATTCCCTTGACCTGCTCCCACAGATTTATGGGCGGCTTGCCCCGGATGGTATCCAGCTTACCGAGGGGCAGATGCTCCGGCCGCTTAAGACAGCAACGCTGATCCTGCATCTGGATACAACAACACACGCCAATCTCAAGCAATTGTGTAATACGTGCGCAAACTGCCGGAATTTTTCCTGCCCGTCGAGAAAGGTCACGGCTCCGCATTTGCCGCATACTTATGGGGCCATGCAGATATTCCATACAAAATAATTATTTTTCAATTGATAAGTCAGCATTTTACCGTGCTTTTTTCAAAAGTTCTTCCGCTGTAATACCAAACAATTTCTTAGTTTGTTATCCTTTATTATTTTTGAAAACCATTATAAGTCCAACAATTCCAACAATTATCCCAATAAGAGCAAACGGGAAATCGCTAAAACTTGCCAATACAGTTCGATTCATTTCTGCGCCACTTGCACTTAAGAGTATTCCAAATAGAATAACTGCTATACCCTTTAACTTTCTATCATTCATTTTGTTTACCTCCATAACCTTCCAGTTTATCGCCTCTTCCGTGTACCACCAGTGCATCATAATAAATATACTGTCCCAATAGACGCAGACCAGCAGGTGAGCTTTCCCTTATATTATATCTTCCATATGGATTTACGAACTCTGATAAGGGCAAATACAAGGGTGCAAGACATCTGGTAGATGTCCGCTTTGCACCGACCGAAGCGGCAGCGGCGACAAAAAAATTTTATAAAATAGTATAACACAAAATGAAACCGATATGGTGAACTGATTAAAATGCTTCTGTTTTTTATAACTGATGATTGAAGAAATATAAACAAAAGCAAGGGGGTTGAGAGTAACCTCGAATCTGAAAACCTTATCTTTACAAGTTTGAGGTTTCGAATGATTATTAAGATAAAAAGATGTAAATAACATAATATTAGCAGTTGACTTTAACATTATTAAATGATAATATCAATAATATTAAAGAAAGGGGTTGGTAATGAGACGAAAAGCGCAAGAATGGATATACAATTTAAGTGATGAAGATATCACATTTATAAAAAATTTTGTTATGTCATCTGGCTCTTTAAAAGAGGTTGCAAAATTGTATCATATAACATATCCTACCGTGCGATTGAGACTTGATCGACTTATACAAAAAATGCAAATGAATGATCAAATAGAAAATGACGCTTATATTTCATTAATTAAAAAAATGGTAATAGATGATCAACTTGATTTTGACACAGCAAAAATATTGATAAAAAAATACAGAGAGCAAAAAGGAGAATAAATGAAATTTTCTACAATTTTATTCATCGTAATAATAATGGCATTAACCATTATTTGTGTACGTTTTTTAGAATCATATTTAAATAAAAAAAGAAGAACAACTACCGTATCATTAACACCAATTATTTTTCTTGTTCTTTCAATCGTATTAATTATAGTGTATCTTAATTTTGAACCAGAAAGTTTTGAACGCGTTGAGAAGCAGGGGTTATTGACACTCTCATATAGTTTCGTTTCCGAAAATCAGATGTCTATAAATGATAAGATACATAATTGTATCATTATCTTTATACTTACAAATATTCCTACTGTTATATCAATTTATAATCGGATAAAAAGAAATAGAACGATTACGCGCAAAAAGAAAATAAATGAAATGAAATTGCGGGAATTATAATGTTCATCTCTATATATTATATATAGTTGTGATAAATTTTTTAAAAGATGGAGGTCTTTCAATGAAAGTCAAAAAAATTATTAAAAAAGTAATTGCAGCATCAATGTCGTTGGCTCTAGTACATACAACTATAGCTCCAATACCTGTTTTTGCAGCCGAAAGCAATAAACAGTTCTCGGAAGAGACAGTTATAACAACTGAAAATGTTTATGATGTCCTATCGTATTTGGACATAGACGAAAATAACCTTGAAGTAAACCAAGAAGCTAGCTATGCAACTGTTACAGTTGGAGAACTGAAAGAAGCAATAGACTCAGCGAAAAAATATCAAAAAGAAGTTGAAAAAGACTCAACTATAAATATAGAAGACATTTCGTCTTCACCACAATCGACTCGTGCTACTTATAGTAAAACATTAAGTAGTGATTTGGTGGTTGGTTCAGCTACAATTACATTTAATGCCGTTGGATATTATAGTGGAAAGCACTGGACAAATGCAAGTGCTTCTAATGCAAGCGTAGATTCTGACTTTGTTATATATACATATAAACTTTCTGGACAAAGTAACAAAACCACATGTACTTCCTCCTGTATTACCTTAAAATGTTCTGGAAATCTTGATACTTATGTTGGAGTTGGAAATGTAGGAATTGTAAAGATTACATCTCAAACTTATTCGAGTAAAACCAATTTCTATGCTTCAAGTTATTTATAATAATGAAAAAAAGATATATAGTGATACTCGTTTTGCTTATACTGATCTTACTCTATAATAGATATGGATCTGGTGTCTAAAATCATTTAAGTGCACAGGTAGACAGTATTTCAATTGAGGCAGTATGAAAAACTTATCCAGCGCGAACGATTAGAAATTGTTCGCAGATAATAAAACAATTTAATAAAATATAATTAGTGCCTGCTGAGTAAGCAGACACTAATTATAAACTTCATTATTCATTTGAGTTTTACAATGGTCTGAACCTTATTTTATGCCGGTATCCAGCAAAGATCTTTAAATCATTGACAAAAAATTACGCAATGGTATTATGAAAATACAAAACGCAATACCGTGTAGGCGGTTTGCCAAAGTTAGTTTTAAAAAATAACCGGTCTTTGGTAGGGGCGGTTATTTTTTATGGTTAGAAAAGATCATTACGATCAGATTGATAATAGCAACAATCAGTATGCAAAACTGAAAATATTGTTCCCCACACATGACTTTGATTTTGTGTTTACTCCTTTACAGATTTCTTGAAAAGATGGAGAAATTAAATTTTCTTCCATATATTTTACAATATACTCATACATTTCTCTTTCTTTATCCGTAAGTTCATTGCTTAGCTTTTCTCCCATTTGCTACCTCCCTATATGCCTATATAATAAAACATGTGTTCGATTATATCAAATAAAAATTATTGCCAAACCATCCTCAACTGTCCGACCTGCTCCTCCACAATCCGCCCCAACCTCTGCTTCATGACTCTCTGCACAATCCGCCGCCTCCGGTAAAAACAATTCCGGCTGATTTGGAAAATTCCGTAGTGCACATTCACTTTATTTCTTGTGTATTTTTGTGTATTTTAGTTGACTTTTGTGTAATATTGTGTATGATATAATTAAAGGAGGTACATAATGAATCCAAGGCAACAAACGATTAAACAACTCAGTGCTTCCAAATAGGAGGGTTACTATGAAATATATTTATACAGCTTTGTTTACACCTATCGAGGACGGATCCGGATACTACGCAAAAGTCCCTGATCTTCCTGGATGCATCACTACTGGCAATAGTCTTTCTGATGCAATTGACCAAATTACCGATGCAATGAGCGCATGGCTTGTTGTTGCAGAGGATGAAGGCGAACCGATTGCTCCTCCATCACCACAGGAAAAATTAAGTGTTGATGCCGGCACAATCTGTTCCCTGATTTCCGCAGATACCATTGAATATCGTGCCCAGACAGATACTCGCGCCGTTCGAAAAAATGTTTCTCTTCCAAGTTGGATGGTCCGTCTTGCTGACAAGCGCGGAATCAACTGCTCACAAGTCCTTCAGGATGCCTTACGAACACTTCTTGATAACTCCACTATCGCACATACTCATTAACATTATCCCTTAAAAACCAGTTATCTATATGGGTAACTGGTTTTCTCATAAAACAAAAAATGCCTCTCCATCAACCATAACACGGTTATTTACTATCTTGAAATGTGGAGCATCCCTGCCTATAACCATAAATATAAAAACGAGCAGCAAAACCGGATTTACACCAGTCTGCTACTCGTTTGATGATTATAATATTTTCTTTTCTTGTGCCATTGCAACCAGTTATCGGACAAATGGCAGGAACGTAATGCTATACTTTATTTTCCAAACCGGCTGATTTCTTTCGCATATGATATTTCCGTTTTTCCTCATACATTTTCTCATCCATATGCATTAAAAAAGTTTCTGCATCATCTTCTGTCCCAAATTCCGTGTATCCCATAGAAACACTTAAATGAAACGGTTCTATTCCGGATTCATTAAACCGGGACAGATTATGGTTAATCTCCTCCATTGTCGCTAAGACACGCTCCGTATCAACACCTGACAGCAGCACAATAAACTCATCTCCCGCATACCGGATTGCCATACCATCATCCGGTATGGATCTGATGAGTATATTTCCCAACGTACAAATAGCCTTATCGCCCGTACTATGACCTAAATTGTCATTAATACACTTGAAATCGTTTACATCCATCATGATTCCATATAAGGATTTATGGCTTGCAATTTTCTTTTCCGCAAGCACCGCATTAAAATATCTCCGGTTGTATAATCCGGAAAGCTCATCCATATACAAACTCTCTGCGTATGACTGCATCTGCACAAATATCAATGCGACCGCAACCAGCACCCATGATGATGTAATTCCATAAAAAAGGAACTGGATAACCACACCTGCAAAACAAGGTCCAACGAAATAGATCACCGGGAAAAAATTCAGGTTAACCCCTTGTTTTTTGGAATGATACACCAGATAGATACTGTAAGCAAAATATATGACAAGCGAAATATATCCCACCAGCGCACCGGCAGTTCTCTGGTATACATTCTCCCCGGATATTTTAAACATAATCCCTGTTCCAAACAGATTACATAAAACCATAATTACTTCTACCAGCCAGGGAAATATCTCCACTCCTGCTTTTTGAACCATTCTTTTATAATTTCGATAGATACGCAATTCCACGTACATACACCAAAGCATACCCATACTGACTGTCCCTATAAAGCATATGCTGTTAGAGATATAATTAATCTGCCGGCTGCCAGTAAACTGTTTTCCATCTACGAGAAAAGCAATGGTTTCAGACAATGCACCCACTAAATTTACGATTGCTATTCCATCATATATTTTATCTCCCACATGAAGGCTCTCTCTGTTCTTTCGTCTGCAAAACAAAAGGAACCACATCATTAACACGGTCAAGCCGTTTGCCATTAATATTTCTTCTAAAACGATGATTGTTATCCCCTCCATCATTCACGGTATGAACTCATTTTTACTAAAATGAGCTCTATCATTATACCAAGTTAAAACCGGTTTTTGTCTTTTTCGACATGAATTACAGTTTTTTTAACGTGAACGATGATTTTTTATGTTTCATCACTTTTCACAACCTACTGCAACTGTGAAAAACCCACGGCTTACAAAGTTAACAGTCTTTGTATCGGAATCATAATAAGATCCCGGTATCTTAACTGCTGCACCGTATTTATCAATTTTATATGCAAAAATCTTTTTGTCTTTTTCCTTTTTCGAAGCATTATAGGAAACAGCGACCCTGATCCGTCCCTTTTTCAGGACAGACGACTGCTTTTTCTTTATTCCTGTGACGGAAAAATCATAAACCGGACGTTTTCCAATAATTTTCCCTGCCCTGGCAGAAAGATTTTTCTTGTCAGCCTGTTTTATTTTGATAACCGCAGCTGTATTCATTTCTTTCTTTAATTCTTTTAATGCCTTCGAATCAAAGGTAAGATTTACATTGCCACCATTGACCTTCCATTCTTTTACATTCTTTTTGACAAGTAAATTTACCGCCTGCTTATCCATTTCAAGATGCAGATTCTTCCAGTTTTTAGCTTTTCCTGTATCAAAAGTTATTTCAACAGACAGGTCTTTTATCCTGCCACCCTGTTCTTTTTCTGCCTTTGTAATTTCTTTTTTCAAAACTGCTGCAATATTCTTCACTTTGACCGTATTATTTTTAACTGCAGATTTTGCTTTGACATTAATATCCTTAACAGAAACGGACGTATCTGCTGCGGGTGGAGGTGTCACATTCCCCGGTTCTTCTTTTGCATGATCCGGTGCCGGTAATGTGCCGGAATCCGGTGAAACATTGCCAGATGATCCGTCCGTGCTTCCACCGGCATTTTCTCCGGAACCTCCGCCGGAACTGCCTCCGGAACTTCCACCAGAACTTCCGCCAGAACCTCCACTTGAACCGCCTCCGGATATTCCGCCGGAACCTCCACTTGAACTGCCTCCGGAACTTCCACCAGAACCGCCCCCGGTCTGGGAATGATCCGCCGTTACACGGACCTGACAATCTGCCTTACTTCCTGTATAGTTGCCATTCCCATTATAACATGCGGTGAACGTATATGTTTTCGTTTCATTCGGAAGCGTTGCCATCCAGTGATCCGTTCCCTTTTCTTCTAATGTGATCCCGGAAACATCACAGGTTACTTTTATCCCGGCATCTTCCGGAATCCCCTGTCTGCAAAGCTGTAATTCTACTGTCCCCGCACCTTTGACCGTATCGTTTTTTGCAGTCAGCTGCATGCTGGTGGAAGCCTTTTCGATTTCCAGAACAGCCTCCCCGTATGTTGGAATAAAAGATGCCTTTTCCGCTTTAAAATAAATCTTATACTGGCCTGCTTCTGTGTAAAATGGCATCTCCGTTTGTGTATACGATCCGTTTTCTGTCAAACTGTAACGGATTTGTACACCATCTTCCTGTTTGATATCAAATGTATGTGGTTTTCCATCATAAGTTACACGGACAGGTACGGTTTGTATTTCCGGCATCTCACTGTTTTTCCGGTAATAATAAGTGATCTCCTGGCGATCCTCTGTGATGTTTATTTCTCCCTGATTTGCACTGTTTCCTACACATGTATATCCATATAAATCCGGACTTCTTAACGTATACGCAGAATTCTTTGGTACATATACTGTCGCGGGTGCCGTATCAGGCACTGTTGTTTCGGTTCCGTCTTCGTTTTGCAGCATATAACGAATCGTTACGGTACTCCACGCCTGTCCTGCCGTCTGATTGTCAGCCAGAATTTTCCCAGTGTCCTCATCTATGATCTTTCCTTCCAGTCTGTCCCCGGAAACCAGACCAGTTACCGCAGGAAGTGTGACAGAAAGGGACTCTCTGGCAGCATCCGGATCATACCAGTTACTGTGTGGCGGAACGGTATATGTTTCTTCTTTTTCATATTTGACTGTATGGTCTGCTCCAATAATGCGGAAAGTAATCTTCAAATGCTGTTTGGCATCCACTATATTTTGTACGACTGTACGGAATTCCAGATCCTTTCCATTTGCTTTTGTGATATTTGTCTCATCGATCCGGTATTGGTCACTATCCCTGTCAAGTGTTCCTGTCCTGCTATGCGGAATTGTAATTTCAGGATCGCACACATAAACAGATGCCTGCCTGCTGACATAATCACGGTTATTTAATCTCCGCGCCAGTTCCATTTTACACACTTCACAGAAAGGATTCCCAAGATCCCGCATCATGCAGACGCGGCTCGGTGCAAATACCGTTTCTGTTCCTGCTGCCGTTATTCCGATTCCACGGAACCCAAGCATCTTATGCCATTTAATCTTATCCGGATCCGATGTGTCGGAAATATTTTCTCCCTGCATCTTTTTATCATATTCATCGCCTAATCTTCCGATGCTGTGGGAAATTTCATGGGTCATGACATCCCCCTGCGCATTCTCACCCGAATTTGCCGAAAAAGAAAAGAGTGCATTAGAAGAAGAACCAATATTTGCAGTCGTATTACAAATGATATGGATGGTTCCAACGGCTGCACCGGTATCCAGATATCTGCTCTCCAGCTCTGCCCTCAGTGCCCTGGCTTTATCTTCCCCGTCCTTTGCAAAATAGCAGGATTTTCCGAATGCCTGCACATGAAAATATGTGTCCGGGTTCGACTCCCCATACATCACGCCCACACCAGTTTCACTGGATACCGTCTGTACTGCATAAATATTGATCCTGTCGGAATACTCTTTATAAGGGGACCACTTTAGCAGCCCCTGTGCTTTTGCCGTTGCATCCTTTAAAAATTGTTCCTGTTGTTCCTGGGTATAGCCCTCACCCATGATAACAATCACAAAATTTTCCTTATCATCACCTGTCTTGTGAATGGCATAAACGGAAGCTGCCGTTGTCTGGTCTGCCGCCGTCTGGTCTGCCATCACAGGATATGGAAACACCAGGGAAAGCAATAATATCAGGCTAAGTACAATTGCCCCAAACCGTTTTCCACCCTTCTTTTTTACATTCGTCATATCATCCTCCGTACTTTACATTACCAGAAATACTGGTGCTTTCCCTATTCTTCCCACAGACAAACTCCCGGGAAACCATCTGCCGTAAGGCTTCTTAAAGCACGATTACCGCAGCATCAAACCCCTCTACATTTCCATCAAAGGTGTTTTCGGTAAGCAGATTGTACTTCTGCGTGTACTCATTAAATTTTTTTGCACTGCTGCTGCAGTTGAAAATCATGGCAATGGTCTCCTCGCCATTTTTTCTGATCAGGACAATTGTCCCTTCCTCATCTTCTGTGACGCTCCCAGCCAGTTCGCCTTCTACAATGCATGCATGGCTTTTCCGGACCTGAATCAGCCGCTTGTACCATTCATACATCTCTTTGTCCTGGTATTCTTCATCCCAGTACATGCCCCGTCTGCAGTCCGGATCGTTTGCTCCCGGCATCGCATACTCATCTCCATAATAAATCATAGGCATTCCTGGCAATAACAACTGAAAAGCGGCTGCCAGATGCTGCTTTTTCTTATTGTCGTTACACAGATGTAAAAATCTTGCGGTATCATGGCTGTCGATCAGATTCCACATAAGGGGATAGCAGTTTTTGTGTAAGCGTCCCTTCAAATATCCAAGATTTTGTACGAACTGGCTGACCGTAATCTTTTCGTCTGCAAGCAGATCGATCAGGTTCAGGTAAAATGGATAATTCATGACTGTATCCCATTCATCCCCCTCAAGGAAATCTCCTGCATAATGCCAGATTTCCCCAATGATCAGCATATCTTTCTTCACAGCCTTTACTTCCTTTCTGAAATTCTTCCAGAAGAAATGGCTGATTTCATCTCCTACATCCAGTCTCCATCCGTCAATATCGCATTCCTTAATCCAGTAGCATGCAACATCCGTAATGTATTTTTCAACTTCAGGATTTTTCAGGTTTAACTTTGGCATTCCGCCATAATAACCAAAACATTTGAAGTTTGGGATCTCTCCCCATTCGCTTTTAAGTGGGAATCCATCAATAAAATACCAGTCCCGGTATTTGGATTTTTCACCATTTTCCAGGATATCCGCAAACGCAAAAAATTCTCTTCCCGTATGATTGTATACCGCATCCAGGACTACCTTCATACCACGCTCATGCGCTTTTTGTACCAGCTCTTTGAGATCCTCTGTTGTTCCAAAGGACGGGTCTATCTGGTAGTAATCCGTGGTATCATACTTATGGCACGAATTTGATTGAAAGATAGGTGTCATATATAGCACATCGATTCCCAGATTCTGAATATCATCCATATGTTCGATGATTCCCCTGAGATTTCCATGCAGATCATCCATAGGCGTAATCGGTGCTTTATACCACAGTTCTTTGTCTACCGGCTCCGTTGCTGCAAAACGGGATGGGAAAATCTGATACACGACCTTGTTTGCTGCCCACTCCGGCACCTCAAACATCTCTTCCTCCCGGAGGTTCTGCGGACAGTCAAACATTCTGTCCCTGTTTGTAATGCATTCCTTATCAAACTCATAATTTCCATAATATACCTTTTCTCCCTGCGTGTCCGTAAATTCGAAAAAGTAACGCAGACAGATCAAATGCATCTTTATCTGTGCTTCATAATAATCATGAAACTGTGAGACAGCAACCTTCTTCATCGGAACTGTCTTTCTGGTATCCTTACGCTCCATAGGTATATACTTGTCCTCATAGTGAAGGATTACCTCTTTCATATCATCCTTTTTTACCTGCACGCGTATCACGAATAAATCCTTATCAACCGCATAGCTAAACCTTTTATCCATATCATGAAAAATTGCTGAATATTCCATAAAATTTCCCCTTTACACTTGTTGTTTTCCTGTATTTTAACTTACTTTTTTCAACAATTCTAGCACTATATCCACGATATTTTTAACTTTTTCTACTTTTATGCTTTTTTGCGATGATATTACTATTCATATAATTTAAAATGTGCGTTATCAGTTTAAAACCAATAACGCACATTTCCTCATTGCATCCTTTTCCCGCATTTATATATGTCACAAGTCAAATTATAGTTCCTGCCTGCGACAACTTTATATGTAAATTCAACATCAATAATTTTTTGCACCGTTTTTAATTTTTATTTTCTGCAACTTTAAATTTCCGGATCATTTCACGCAGATTTTCTGCTTCACTGCTCATCTCCTGACCGGCTGCTGCACATTCTTCAGATGTTGCCGAATTCGTCTGTACGACATCATTGATCTGTTCAATTCCATCATTAATCTGTTGGATTTCTGTTGTCTGTGTCTCTAACGTTTCTGCAATATTTGTGACTTCTTTTGTAATGATCTGGGAATTCTCAGCGACCTCCTGCAATTGTGATGCCGTCTGCCCTGCAATCACCATACCTTTTTCCACGGCTTTCACAGAGGTTTCAATCAATGTTGCGGATTCCTTTGCTGCCTGGGCACTCTGGTCTGCCAGCACATTTACCTGATTCGCTACCACTGCAAATCCCTTTCCTGCCTCCCCTGCTCTTGCAGCCTCAATGGAAGCATTCAATGCAAGCAGATTCGTCTGGGACGCAATTTCATTGATTGTTGCAATGATCTTGTCAATCTCTTTTGATGCCCCATTGATCTCATTCATGGAATCAACCATATCCCTCATTTTACCATTGCTTTCCAGAATGGCATTTCCAAGTTCGTCTACTCTTCCACTGATTTCTTTTGCGGATTGTGAATTTTTTCCTACCTGTTCAGAAACACCTGCGACTGTTGCGGTCAGTTCTTCTACAACTGCTGCCTGATTTGTTGCTCCATCCGCAAGGTCATTGGAGCTTGATGCTACCTGATCTGCGGCACCCGAAACTTCATCTGAAACATGCTGGATTCCCTTTATTGTCTCTGCCATGCTTTCTTCAAACAACATAAAGGAGTTTAAAATTCCAACGAAATCCCCTTTCCACTCTACTTCCGGCTGCACATCAAAATTTCCTTCTGCAAACATCTTCATTGCACGTCCAATATCATCTACATAGCTTCCCAGAATACGGATGGATTTACGCATACTGTGTGCCAGTCTTCCAATCTCATCATCTGAACGGTAATCCAGCGTGCTGTGCAGGTTTCCATCTGTTAATTCCTTTGCAACGGCTTCCACTTCATGTAATGGTACTAAAATTGACTCAAGTACTTTTTTGCCTGTTTTTATTGTCAGTTTCCATGCCAAAACCAGACAAATAATAATACACACAATTCCTGCCACTGCAGAAATAACCGTAATTCTGACTGCCTGGCTGCTTACCTCATCGGTCATTTCATCTAATCTTGTTGCAATTTTTACGGCTTTATTTAATGCCGGGGTACAATCATTCAGAATTGAATCAACTGCCTTATCCTTGTCACCGCTTTTGATTTCTTTCATGATGGAATAACCAATGTTTCCCCAGTCTGTAAGGGCAGATGCGTATTCTTCATAATCCGCATCCGGAACAACTCCGGAGTCCTTTAAATTTTTCAGTTGGGTATTAACTTCTGCAAGCAGTCTTTCTACCGTCTGCTCATAACCGTCATAAGAGGATGCATCATTTTCTAGTGCCATTTCCCTGATATTTCTCGCTGCTGAGTTAACATTTATCCTGCAGGTTTTCACCGCCCGGTCTGCAACAGTAACATTTTGTACATAATGCATCGTATTGGCAAATAGCATACCTATAACCACAATAGAAAACAGACCTGAGACTAACATCATAATAATGACTTTTCTGTAGCCATAGTTTATCCTTTCCTTCAGATGCAAATTTTCCAAGTTCTTTTTCATCATATTTTTCTTTGTCGGCATAGTTTGCTATTTCCTTTCTCTTTTGTTCGATTCTGATATATCAAATTTTTTTCTCAAAGTCAATAAATTTCGGGAA
>ERZ791801.1165-NODE-1165-length-19120-cov-3.232468_pt1 | contig 19120 bp, 3 predicted proteins | sample MGYA00510309_ERZ791801 | MGnify/ENA primary metagenome ERZ791801 (study PRJEB30046, sample SAMN00791979) | human gut metagenome | study: EMG produced TPA metagenomics assembly of the A metagenome-wide association study of gut microbiota in type 2...
TTTTCTGATTGGGGACGGTTCTTTTTCGGAAAAAGAACCGTCCCCAATCAGAAATGTCCCAAAAAGAACCGGTCCCAATGGGACATTAGAAAAAAGTAGCAATGTTCTTCTTAAACTCTTGCTACTTTTTTTATTCTATCCTATTTTTTTATATAATATACATTTTCAACTGTTACTTGTTCTTTGCTATAATCTCCTATTTTATCAGGATAATTTTCTTTTTTTAATTTTGATATGTCTTGAATTTTGTTACCATTGTTATCAAAATACATTTTTTCCTCATTATCTATTATTACAATATAATCATCATTTTCTGTTTGAACTCCAGGCTTTTCTATTTTCGCAATTTCTTTCATTTCAGATGAGTAAAATTCGCTTGTATTTTGGCCTTTTTCTACTGCTTGAATTATATTTTCTCCTTTTATTTTTTGCAAAGAACTGTATTTCATATCTAAAACTACTTTTCCATTGCTGTTTATTACCCCAAGATTTCCGTTGTCGTCTGTTGCAACAAAGTAGGTTCCGTATAAATATTCTATATATCTATAATTTTCATCTACTAATTTGTTTCCTTCTTTATCTATAATTCCATAATATGTTATATTATTATTCAATATAGTCGATATTTGATAATCTGAATTTTCTGTTTTATATACTGTTCTATTATAGTTTATATCTACTACATTTCCTTGATTATCATATACTTTATTATTTGTTCCTGCCTTTGCATATAGGTAAATTCCCTTTGATTCTATTGAGTCTTGCTCAACTTCTACAATTATTTTTCCATCTAGTTTTGCTACACCATATTTTTTGTTTTTTTGTAAAATTATTATATCATTATCATCATAATATGTCATAGCTTGATATTCATTTTGAATTATGTTTTTTGAGTTTTTATATAATCCATTTTTTCCGTTTTCTGATGCTATTAAATATATATTTTTGTCATCTTCTTTATTGATTCTTTCTATTTCACCATATTTTGTATCTAATATTGTTTTTCCTTTATATGATATATATCCACATTTATAGCCATCATCTGTTTTTACATATACTATAAAGCCTGATTTTTTATATTGGTCTTTTTCTGTATAATATCCGTCTGATAATATTTTATCATATTCTGTTTTTACTATTGTATTTCCTTTTATATCTATAACTCCATATTTATCATTTTTAGATACTAACATTTTTCCCTCTGTTGGTGATAAGTTTTCTATAGAATCGTAAATATTGTCTGTTATTTTTTTGCCATCTGTATTTATTAATCCATAAAGCCCATCTTTGCAGTAAATTAATGTACTTTTTTCGTATGCTAATGTACTTGCTACACTTTTTAATTTTATTGGTTCAATATCTTCGTATTCTGTAAATATTTTTTCATTTTTAGAATTTATTATTTCTGTTTTTTGACCATTGTAACATACAAATACGTCTTTTTGTGGATTTGGTAATACTATGTTTGTATAATTTGCATCTATTACTTTTTTTCCATCTTTGTCTATTATTCCATATAGATCATTTTCCTGGTAAATGTAGTAATTGTATTCTTCTACACTTGCTATTTCGTAGTTATATTTTTGTGTGTTTATTTTTTGGGCTATAAATATACCTGCTAAAATTATTAATATTATAAGTATTGCTATCAAAATCTTTTTCTTCATTTTATTTCCTCTTTTCATTTTGATTTTTCTTTTATTATAATACAATATATATTAAATAATTTCAAGTGTTTTTTTCGTGAAAAGAAACGATCTTTTCGCGAAAGGAAACGGTCCCAATAGAAAAAGAAACGGTCCCAATACGAAAAAATTGCCCTCTTTGTTTCCAAAAAGGACAATTTTTATTTATTTAATTATAGAACAAATTTCTTTATTACTACAACTCCTCCTGCTATTACCGCAAGTGATCCTGCTATTACTATGAATATTGTATAACTCTTGTTTTTACCTGTTGGTGGTGTTATTGTAATTGTTGAATCAGAGTTATCATTTTCACTTGTTCCTCCTTGAGCAACTTTTTGGCTATCTCCAGCCTTATAACTTCCCATAGCACTTACATATTGAGTTGTGTATGTTGGATTAGTTATTCCTATAATTTCTGAGTAACTTAGCCATCCTAAATCGTTAGTTGTATTCGTACTTGGTAATAGTTTGTTTACTGTTACTGTGTAATCAGCCTCAGATTTTCCTCCTCTTACTGCTTCTGGTATTATATATTGTGTACTTGCTTTTAAAACTTGATCTTTATAGTTCTTTTGATTTTCTTCCATAACACCATCTACATAGTAATTTTCTTTTGAGTATCCATCGTTGTTTGTATATTCATTATTTGTTACATCTATTTTATCTTCCGCTGCTGTTGTATCTACATAATTACATTGTTTGTATGATAAGTAGTCTACTATTTTTGTAACTGCTGTACCCACAGGTTCTGAAGAACCTTTTCGTCCGAATCTATAATATTCGCTTGACGCATAATCTATTTCAGATTTGTTCTTTGCTGTTAGTTTGTATGTTACTGTTACAGTAGAACCAAATAAGTTTGTATAATCTGTTTCTATTTTTGCATATGATTTAGTTACTCCTGTTAAGAATTCTGATACAGTTTTTATCTCTGGATTTCCATTAATTAGGTTTGTTCCATTTGATAATGTAAGTTTTACATTTTTTATTGATTTTTCTAGTTGTATGTCTAAATGTGGTCTTTCTATTATACCAAAATTCATTCCTGTGCAGTTTGGTTTGAATGGGTAATCATAGTCTTTGTTGCGTTCTTTTAAATATTCGAAGTTTACATCTATAGCTTCTGAAAGTGCTTGTATATGTCCTTTGTTAAAGTTTACTTTTGAACTATAATTAATCTCTTTTTGAGATTCTGTTCTCATTTTTATTATATCTGGATCTACTTTTCTTCCATTTTCGTCAGTATAATATTTATCTGTTGCAACCGAGTTTGTTCCTCCCATAACATCTAAGTACCAGTTTTTTTGTGAATAATTTGCTGCTGCTCCAGTTAATATTGTAGACTTATAGTCCATTATACTTATATTATTTGCTCCACCATTTACTATAACTTGTGTTCCATTGCTATATGTAAATCTTAAATAATATTCTCCAGTAACTACACCTCTTAATTCATATGTTCCATCTTCCTTTACCTCTGTAGTTGCCTTTTGATTATCCTCAAAATGCCAAACTCCGCCTTCTTGTTTTAAGTAATCTCCTTCTGTATTATATAGTTTAGCTAATGTTTCATTTTTATTTTGATCCTCGCTAGCAATTAAAAGCTCAACTGTAACTGCTTTTACCTTTCTCTCACTATTATCATACAATCCATTTCCTACTCTCGTATGATCTCTTGCAGATTCTGCTGTTTGAGTGTCCTCAAATACATTTCCAGAAATAGTTCTTTGTTCTGCTAAAGTTAATTTTAATGTTACTGTTCCACTATGTAATTCTTGACTTGCTGTTGTATGCGTATGTTTTACCCTATATGGACTTGGTTTATATCCCCAACTATAATCATATCTTTCATATTCATGGTATCCGTTTGCTATTGCTACTGTTGCACAATCTTTGTATATATTTGGATTAAATTTTGAACCTTCGATTATTTGTTGTAATCCCGAATCTTTTACCTTAAATTGGATTGGAATTGTTACATTACCTCCAGGTCCTATTGAACTTATATCATTTTTATATTCAGCAGATCCTTGAATATTTACTTCCCAACTATCAGCGTTTTCTTGACTTATTTCATACAATTCAGAATTGAATGTATTTGTTAATGATGTTATTTTTAAAAATTTCTCCATATATACATCTTCAATATTTATTGTCATTGTATTTGTTATTGTTATATTGTAATTAACATATACTTCAAATTCACTGCCACTGCCTCTAACCCTATTATATGCTATATCTGATGGATATAATTTTTGTGTAAACGACGATGATGAATTTTGAATTGCTACTCTATCATATATACCCGGATTTTGAGGTATATCTTGTACAATTGCTTTCTTACCATATTCGTATGTAAATTGGTAATTGCCTTTCTGTAATATTACTTTATCAAGATTTTCTATTATTGAATATTCTGGATTTACTTTCTTCATCAATCCTAAATTCAGTGTTTCTATTGTATAATTATCATCATTATAATATTTCGCTATACTTTCTTCTAATGTACTTGCATCTGGTATTGTAGTTGCTACTCCTGAACCTGTTGCATATCTATCATTGCCCCACTCGTGGCTTTCCAATGCTCTTGATGCATTTCTACTTTCAACTGCTAAATCAGCTCTAACTGTTGAATATGTTCCATTATCAAATGTAAATCTTACCATATAGTCTCTTAAATCCCAATATAGTACTTGTTTAAAGAATGTAAAGCTATAACTTCCATCACTTCCTGTAGTTGTACTTTGTAATACTGTTCCGTTTTTCTTTATAAATTCTACCTTTATTCCAGATAATTTTTGGTCTCCACTTCCGAAAACATTATCAAATCCATTTCTTTTTCCAGATGGATTTTCTTGCCATACAAATCCTGTTACATGTCTTATCCATTTTTTATTGTTTCTTGTAAGCTTAACGCTAGCAACATTATTGTTCTCTTTTCCTGCTGAATTTACTCCAACATTATATGATCCACAATCTACCCAGGTAGGATGAGATGAATCTGAACCATAATTATCTTGTTGAGTTATATCATATCCTTTTGGTGTTTTATATTCCCAAACATGATATTTACCTCTTTTTATTCCTGATAATTTTAAACTCTTTGTTACTGTTATTGATGATGGACTATTTTGATATTTTGAATCTTTTGTTAACCAAGTTCCATCTTGATATTGTATATAGAAATATGCCGTTAAGTTTTGATCAGTCTTATCAGGATCTTTTTTCTCTACTGTTAAAGAATATGCTTTTTTATTTTTTATTGTTGCCTTTGCTTCATAGGTTGAACTTCCCTTCTTACAGCTTATAGTCTTTGTTATTGTTTTATCTGACTTATAATATAAATTCTTAGATTCTACTTCTTTTACTGTAAATGTTTGAGATGTATCATACATTCTTATATTTTTGATACTTATCTTACCATTCGAATTTGTATATATTGTTGTTGCCGTACTCGTCTGACTTCCGTCCGATTTTATATATTTTTTGTGTGCATTATCATATATAGTAAATCCTATACCTTCTATTCCTGTACTATCATCTGTATCAACTTTGCTTAACTCTAGGTCTACATATTTTTGGTTGTAGAACTTAAATGTAACTGTAGTTGGTTCATGCCCTGCACCAACACCACCTTTTACAACAGCTGATTTAGTAGTTGTTGTTCTCGATAATAATGATTGTAAACTTAAATTGTAATTATTTGGTGCTCTTGTTTCTGTTACTGTATATGTTCCTGGTGGTAAACCTCTTATTGTTTGCTTTGGTGTTACATTTGTTGCAACTGTATGTCCAGCAGAGTCTTTTACCGTAAATCTTGCTCCACAAGTACTTGAAAGTTCATAATCTGAGCCATCACTTTTTTTCTTTTCATTATCATATTTTCTTATTATTAATGATCCTGCATATACTGGTCCCCAAGATACTGATTTTGAGCCGTCTTCTTCTGATGTTGTCGTACTTGTTGTATGTTTTCCAGCTGTTTGGCAAGCCCCTGCAGATGTTGAAATATTTTGGTTACTACCATTTTGGTGTTGTCCTGAAATGCTTACACAACTTGCACTATAATCATTTCTCCAGTTTTTAGTTACTTTAGTAGCTTTACCTACTGTAACATTTACCGTAACCCTTGTTACTGCTGTTACTGTTTTAGGAACTTTTACATAAAATGTTTTATTCTTTCCTGATGTCCATGATATAGCATTTCCACTCGCATCACAAATACTTGCTGATCCAGTTCCAGCAACTGTCGCTGTTATAGATGAACCTTTTATAGAATAATTACATTTTACTTTATATGGTCCAACTATATTATAACTAGAATTCAAATAAGTAAATTTCTTTGAAGTAGATTCTTTAGTTAATGTTATTGTTTTTAGAACTGATGTACTACTACTCGTTACATAGCTTCCAGTTGATGTACACCAATATGTATGATTTGCAACTGCGCATTGGTGTGCTCCTTCCCAAGTACAATGCCAACCATTACTTAACTGACCGTTAGCACCTACCCAGTTAATTGTCTCATACCATCCTGCATTACTAACAGTTGTTCCAATTAACACTGTTGCCATTATCATCATCATTATTGTAGGGAATTTCTTATTATATTTTCTTATTACTCTTATAAGTAAATATACTCCTCCACCAATTAAAATAATTATCAATGTATTTCTATATAATCCTGTACTTACAGAAATAAGTATGTCTGCAGAATCGTAGTCATCTTCACCTTGTACTTTATTTCCTGCTGTTGAATCTACATCTTTTAAGTTTTTAGCATTACTACTTTTTGTTATTTCTGCACTATTTTTTGTAATTCCAACAGAATTACTTGTTACTGTTTTTGTTAAATATAATTTTAATGTTTTACTTTCCCCAGGTGCTAAAGTTTTTGAAGCTAAAGATGTATTTTTTAAACTTCCATCTTTATTAACAGTCCATCCATTGCTGTTAGAATCATCTAATGTTAAACCATCTGGAAGATAATCTGTAACTTCATTTGCATATCCTTCAAGTGTTCCTTCATTTGTTACTATTATGTTATATTCTATTTTTACAATTGAACCTTCTAATTGTTTCTTTGGAATTTCTACTTTTGCAAGTGAAGTATTTTTATAGCTATATTCTTTATCTCCCTTAGAATTACTTACTGTTACTTTACTAATATTTTTCTCTAGTTTTAAGTCAAATACTTTATTCTCAATTAATCCTAAATCTATATTTTCTAAATTTTTATTTAATTGTAAAATATCTGTAATTCCTACTTCTTTTGCTACGCCATCAATAGTTACTTGAGATTTATTAGCATCATTATTTAACCCTTCATCTACACCTTTAACCTGGTATTTTGTAATCTCATATTTAGATGTATCATATTCGAATAAACAATAATATCTTCCTGCTGGTATATTTTCAAACTTATATTCACCATTGTTGTTTGCTTGTACAATCATCTTTTTATTATCTATTGTAACTATTGAATTAGTTTCTGCATCAAACAATTTTGCTGTTATTCCATTTAGTCTCTTTTCGTTTTCTATTCTTCTTCCGTCTCCATTTTCGTCTAACCAAGTAATACCACTTATGCTATATGTTGCATTTGAATTATTGCCATTATTATTGTTGTCACCATTATCATTATTGTCTCCACTATTATTGTTATTATCTCCACCATTGTTATTTCCGCTATTATTGTCATCACTATTGTCACCTTGATTATTATTGTTGTTATTATCATTGTTATCATTGTCATTGTTTCCATCATCTATATCGTCTTTTTTTCCATCAATATAATCCCAGTCAACATTTGTAATAGCTGTTACTTTAACTATATTAGAAGTTACCGTATTTATTGTAACACCTGATATTGTTGCAAAATTGGAAATCTCTGTATTTTGATCAACCTCATCTACTTTAACCTTTGCCATTATAGTTATTGTTTTTCCAGCTGGAATTACTGTCGTTATACTAATGTCATCTTGACTATCTGTCTTGACTGATAAATCCAATTTATTTTCAACTAAATCATATTGTAAATTTGCTTCTTTTTCAATATCATAATTTTGTATATCGTTTTTGAATTCTCCTTCTTGAACTGTTTCTTCCTTTATATTATATGATAAATATGTAGCTTCTACTCCTGTTAAGCCTTTTGGTAAATTATCTGATATTGTTACATTTGTTCTAACTTTAGATTCATTCTTTACTGTTATTTTATAAGTTAATTCATCATCAGGTTTTACATTTTGTCCTTCTTGGTCAAGAGCCATAGTTGCTTTTACATATTGTGGATATGCATATATTTTATTTTCGTTTGATATATATCCTGTACCATCAACAGTAGCTGTTGCAGCCATTTTTAATTCTATTTGATTTTTGTTTTCCTCGTAATTTGCTCCTGAAAAACGAATCATTATACTTTGTAAACTATTTGCTTTTATACTTGATATATCTATTTTAAATTTATTGTCTTCTATTTTTCCATTATCAGTTTCATTTTCTGAATATATTACAAAAGAAGTATCATACTTTAGTTCTTCAGGTATTTCTGTTGTTTCAATGTGAACATTATTCAAATCCGAATCTGTTAAATTTGTTAAATCAATTTTATATGCAAATTTATCTGTTCCACTTGTTTGTGCTTTAAGTTTTACATCTATTTTTGCTTGTAATATTTTATTTTTCAATGTATATGTACCATAATTTTCACTATCTACATTTACACTTATATTATTAGAAATATCTGCACTTTCTATTTCATTTTCTAAATCTCCTACAACAACCTCATAATATTCACTTTTTGTCTCTCCTGGCTCTAATGTCCTAATATTTTTAAATTGATAATTTTTTACAGTTTCATCTGTAATATAATTGTATACTAAATCATCTTGTATGTTATAAACATACTTTTTCAATTTTTCATCCCAATGTTTTCCACTTTCTACCGTTGCATATTTTGTATAATTAGGTACTTCACCTGTAATTGCTATATTGTTAATTGTTTCATTTGTGTTATTTTTTACTGTTACTTCATATTTTATGACTTGTCTTTCGAAAACAGATTGGTCATCTATTTTTTCAGAATCATTTCCTGTTTCCTTTGATACTATTTCTTGTCCAACTTGTGCGGTTGCTGTAACACTTAAGCCATTATTTTGTTTTAAAGTTTCTACTTTTGATAACACTCTTGCTGGTTCATTATTATTTTCTACTACTGTTTCCTGACTTGCATTACCATTGTTTTGTTGATTGTTATTATCTTGACCATTGTTTTCTTGTTCAACACTATTTTGGTTATTATTTGCTTCCTCAGTTTTATCTTCTTTTTTAATTTCTGTTATTGCTTGTAAATTAACAGCAATTTGATTTACACCTGTTTCATTATTTTTTCCAATTTCATTTGTGTATTTTATGTTGATATTATCTGAGTAGCTAGCAAAATCTTTATTTAATATAATAGTTGCTGGAATTACTACATTTGTTCCATCTATCATATTATCAAATAAATACTCTGTCTGTGTTCCTTCAATTTTTGCTACAATTACTTTTTTGCCATCTTGATTTTCTACAACATTTACATCTTTTAAGCTAAGTCCATTTGCATTTAGTAAATAGCTGTCTCCAATTACAACTTTTTCAACTGCTGATGGTAATTCAATTTGCAATTCTGGATTTTTAAATAAATTGCAATCACTTTTTGATGTTACTAATGTTGCTGTTATTTTTACATCATTTTGAATGTTACTTGTCCATTCTGTTTTATCTATAGATGTATTTACTTTAGTAACTGCATCTTTTATTTCTGTTTCATTTACTAATTTATTTTCTATATCTCCACTTGTTAATTGATGTTTTGTTACTACATATTTATTGTTTAAGTCTTTCATATTTGGACTTATTGCTTTTGTTTCTTGAATTCTTATTATTCCTTTATTTGCTGGTTTTGAGATTTTGAAGTTTAATCCTGTAACTTCATTCTCAAAATCTAGTGTTATTTCAGTATCATCTGTTTTATAATCTTTATTTATATCTAATAATATATTTTCATTACTATCTAATACTTGTAAAGTTCCTTCGTTTCCTAATACTCTTGTTAAATCTTGTTTATTTATTTTTATTTGTTTATATGTAATATCATTTGTTTCTTTGTATTCATTATCTTCTGTTTTAAATTCATTTGTTTCTTGTAATGTTATTTCATCATCAATTAAATTACTTACAATTACTCTATTGTTCTCAGAAAATTCTGTTGAATAATTTGTTCCATTTGATATATTTGAATTTATATATCCATTATAAATATCTTGTGTATTTATTTTTGTTGAAACAATGTTTCCAGATTCTTCTAATGTTATTTCATTATTAGTTAAATCTTGTATTCTTCCAATTTCCTCATTTTGGCTTTCATATCTTATAAGTACTGGCATAGTAATTTTAGAAGTTTCTTCTGTTAATTCTATTTTTTGATTATAATAGAATATTATTTCATATTCATCATAATCTGCTGTACTTCCACTATAAACTTCTCCTTTTTCATTTGCTTCATTACTGTCATATATATGTAAAATCTTGCTTTCTTTGTCATATTCGTATTTTGCTTCTCTTTGTTCATCTTTTCCATTTGTTGCTTTTGAAGAAATAGAAATAACGTCTATTGTGTCAGGTATGATACCATTAATTTCTGGTATTTTTAGATATGTAGAGTTTTCTTTTACAGGACTATAGTAATCTTCTGTATATGATGGCTTTTCTTTTAAGTTAAACTCAATTAAAGATTTTTCTTGTCCCTTTTCCTCATAATTAAATTGCTTTACTAAACTAAAATTAGTTTTTACGCTTGATACAATTTCTTTACCATCTTCATTATATAATGCTCTAGAGATAAAGATACTTGCACTTATTGCTAATATTCCTATTATTACTGGTATGATGTATTTATCTAAAAATTTAATAATTTGTTCTTTCATCGCCATTTCTCCCTTCCCTATCATTATATTTTGATATTTATTTTTTTTCAATATGGGCATTTTTGTATATTTCGAATTATTACAAAAAACTTCTTAAATCTCTTTACGGAAGCTACTTTGACCAATTTTCAACAGCTATTTTTTAAGTTTATATTACAATTTAATTACATAATAAAAAAAAACGATATTCCCTTACGGAATACCGTTTTTTTATCATTTCACATTATTTTTTTAATGCTTTTTTCTTTATAAATACAATTCCTGTTGCTAATACTATTAATCCTATAGTTCCTGCAATCCAGTAAATTGGTCTCTTATCACTACCTGTTGGTGGTGTAATTGTCAATGTTGTTTTATCTTTAGCTAGTTCCCAATTAAAGCTACTCTTTAATGATGTTAATTTGTCAAGTGAAAGTGATGTTACTCTTGCTTTGTTTGTATAAGCTGTATCATTATCTTTAGATAATAATGATGTTACTGTATAGCTCATACTTTCTGTTGCTCCACTTTCAAATTCTTTCCAACCAGTCATCTTTAAGCTGTTTGTTGTTTCTGTACTTCCATCTGGGTTATTCTTTGTAATTGAAACTTCTACACTTTCTGTATTTCCATCTGAATGTACTACACTTGCAGTTGAACTTGCTTTTGTTGAGTCATAATTGTATTTTTTATCTAATTCATCTACAATTTCATTTACTTTTACAGCTTTTAACCTAGATGTACTTGTTCTTTCACCATATAAGTAATATTTTCCGTAATCTCCTGATCCTTCATCTTCTATATATTCTTTATCAGATTGATTTTCAATTTTTATCTCATATGTTGTTTCTAATGCAGAACCATAAATTAGACTTTGATCAATTTCTAATTTAGCATATTTACTTCCGCCTGTTATTTCATCTAGTGCTGTTAAATATGTTGCTGTTCTATCTGTTGGGTTAGCTGATACTAAAGTTGTTCCTGTTTGTGCTGTAAGTTTAACATTAGTTATCTTTTTATCTAATTTTATTATTGTTTCTGGTTGTTCTATTAAACCAAAGTTAAATCCTCCGAAAATTGGTTTTTGTGTATCTGTATCTTTTTGAACATCTGTAGATGTATTTACATCATTTTCAATTGAAATACCTGTCATTGGAGTATATGCATTTAAGTTTGAAGGATAGTCTGTTACAACATTTCCTGATTTATCATATACTGTTCCATCATCATTGTATTTATAGCCATCAAATTTAGCTCTTTGAGTTAAGTCATCTGCTGCTGTTGAATAGTTAGTATTATTTAAATATTTATACCATTCAACTATTTTCTTTTGAGCTTCTGTTTGTTTTGAAGCTATTACTCCTGTTATTGCATTTAAATCTTCTGCTTTAGCTTCCATAGCATTTTTAATTGTATCTCCAGCTCCATTTGATTCAGTATTTATAATTGTTGATTTATAGTCATTTGATCTTATGTCTGTAGTTGTATTATCTGCTTTTACCATTTTTTGTGTACCATCACCATAAGTAAATCTTATGTAATAATATCCTGGTACAACACCCTCAAATTCATATGTTCCACCAACTTGTGTTGTTGTTTTAGCTTCTGGTTGACTTACATTTAATTGGTTGTTATTATATTCCTCTACATATAATTTTGTTACTGTTGATTTATCTGCATTTAATAATTCAACTGTTACACTTTGAGCTCTATTTTTTTCATTATCATCCATTATACCATTTCCAAGGTTTGTTTTGTCATTTTTACTTTGTTCTGTTTTAATATCCTCATATACTGTACCAGAAATCTTTCTTCTATCTCCTAGTGATAGTTTTAAATATAATGCTGATGATTTACGAGATTTACTAATTGTTTTGTGTACATAGTATTTCTTGCTATTAGATTCACTTGTTACTGGATAAATATTAGTTCCTTTAGCTCCATCAAAGTCTCTAACATTTTCATTATTTACCCAAACATTATCTGTTCTTAAATATTCGTGATATCCTAAAGCTGTAGCTATTGTAGGTGCATTTTCAAGTTCACCTTCAGTTACTTTTCTTTCTAGTATTCTTCTTAAAGCTTCATCTTTTATTCTAAATTGGATATATGATGTTTCTGTTTCTTGTTTTCCTATACCATTTTTGTAAACACTATTTTCATTATTTACGTCATAGCTTGCTACTCCGTCTTTATCACTCCATAGTGCAAAATCAGATTTATCTGATGTATTTTCGTTAGTACATAATTCATATCTACTTGTATCATATGAATTTACTAATGAATCTAGATATAATCTTTCTTCTGTATATAGGTCATCTAAGTACATTGTTTCATTATTCTTAACATCAATACTATATACCACATATACTTTTAATTCGTCTGTATTGTTTGCAACATTATATGCTATATCTGTTGGATATATTTTTCCAGTATATGATTTTGTTGAATTTTGTTCATTTACTGTTGGTACATATTTTGATTCACTAGCAGGTGCATCACCATATTTATATGTATATGTGTAACCTTTCATATTAATTTTAATATATGCTAGGTTTTCATCTACAGTATAGTCTGCATCATATTGTTCTAGTAATCCAAGATTAATATTTGAAACTTTATATGTTGCTTCATCATAGTAATATGCAAGTGGCGCATTTTTCAATTCGTCTGCTGTTGCTTTATTATCTTTGATGTCTCCATATACTTTATTATTTTCAGCTACTAATTTGTCATTTTCTAAATTAACAACTGTTTTGCTTGTTACAGCTTTACCAGGATTTGCTCCTTCAACTCCTGTTAAGTTATTGTCATCTAATTTTGCTTTTGTCATTTCATATTCTTGAGCTTTTGAGTTAACTTTTGCATCTGTTCCTGTAAATGGATTTACTACTACGTAACCACGTTCTTTTACTGTGCCATCTTCATTATATGTAGTTTTGTTATTATAAATAAATTCTACATATGCTCCATTTAAGTCCCAATAATAAATGTCTTTGTCTTCATCTGATACTGCATTTTTCTCTGTAAATTTATAGTGTCCATTTGCATCTGTTACTGTTGTAGCAAGTAATTTATTATTTGCATCGTAAAGGTTAACTGTTATTCCTTCTTTTAATTTATCATTACTTTGTTGTCCATCATAAATATGATTTATTTGGTTATCTTTACGGTCTGGATTATCTATCCAAACATCTCCTTCTATTCCTCCAACAACTTTCTTGTTATCAGCTTCGAATTTGAATGTTCCATCTTCTGGGAAATTGATATCAATTTCTTTGTTTCCTAAGTATACCCAATCTCCTGTTAATGAGCTAGATCCTTCTGCTGCTTGTTTGTATCCATCCTGTTTTGTTATGTCATATCCACTTGGTGTTTCTGTTTCATATAAATAATATGTTCCATATTTTAATTTTTCTATTTTTGTTGATGATGGGTATTCTGTAGCTTTATCTCCATAAGTTTTATCTCCTGCTGCATCTCCTGATATCCATCCTTTTGTTCCATCATTTAAAACTGCGTATAGTTTGAATTTACCACCTGATAAAACCATTCCTGTTGTTTTATCTTTTTTGATAATTTCTGTTGTTGCAAGTGATTTGTTTGTAATTTTAACAGTAATTTTTGAGCCTGAACCTGGCTCTAATGCTTGTGAACCTACAAATACCCAATCTCCTGTTAAATCTGTTGAACCATTAGAGGCTTGTTTATATCCTGTTTGTTCACTTAATGCGCAATTATCTGGAGCTTTTGTTTCATATATATAATATGTTCCGTATTTTAGATTTTTTATTTCTGTTTTTGCAGAATATTCTGTTGCTGTTGTTCCGTATGTTTTTTTAGCCTTAGCATCTCCTGATACCCATCCTTTTGTTCCATCTTTTAATTCTGCATAAATTTTAAATCCTGCACCATCTAATTCTTTACCTGATTTTTCATCAACTTTTGATATTATTAATGTTTTTAATCCTTTTCTCTTAAGAGTCCAAGATACTTCTCCATCTACTGTATGTGGTGTGTTGTCATAAACATATAATCCTGTTTGTTGTTGTTGACTACCAACACATACTGCTATTCTTGCATTATAATATTCAAATTTTTCTTGTTTTATACTTACAGTATAATTTCCTTCATCTGGTAATTTAGCTGTTTCTACTGCTAAGAAAAATTGTTTACCATCTAGAATATATTTTCCTGATTTTGCCTCATTAAATTTATTTGACCAATCTTTTTTATCTGTTGACTCTGAAGAGCTCCAATATATTTCTTTATTTGAAGAACTAGTCCATTTTGCACTACTTACTGTAATACTATTTATGCCTTTACCTGCAAAAGATATTGTGAATGGTCCCATTATAGTATAAGACTTATTGTTTATTGTAACTTGCTTTTCTTTTTCTTCTACAGTACTTTTAGATATATCTTTTATTTTTTGATAGTTATTATATTCATCTATTTTTCCTTGAGAGGCAGGATTTTTAGTACCACTGCCTGCCCATTCCATTTCATTTATAATAGCTGATTCATTAACAACTGTTCTTTCTTTTATTGCCTCGTACAAAGCATTTTGTACATAAAATGAGTTACCATCTCTAGAGGCTTCTGCTGCTAATCTACCAACTGATGTTTTTGAACCATCTGCATAAGCTGTTTTTGATTTTTTTGGTGTTGTATTGATAATTGATTCTACCTTTATTCTTCCTTTTGCTTCATCAAAACCAACATCAAATACAGAGTGTATTGTGTTATTCATACTTGTTCCAGAATATCCTGATTCTTTATGCCAGAAACATGTTAAATTTCCTTGACTATCAAGTCCATTCCAAAAAGCTCCACCCATATCTATTTGTTTACCTAACAAATCTTTTGCTTTAGCATTCATATATTGACTTTTAGATGGATTGTAAAGCGAATAGACATTACCTATTAATACATATATAATTGTTAAAAATGCTATACTTGCTATTGCTGTTATAATTTTATTTTTATATTTTTTTATCATCTATTTCACCTCCACCTTATATTTTCTTACTTAAATATTTTTTGTTTACTAAATATGCTAATCCAGCTAATACTACTAGTGTAATTATTGTTGTTGCAACATAATTTACTAATGCTCCTGTACTTACACTTATGATTACATCTGCTGAACCTTTTTCGTTAGTTTCATCTTTAATTCCTAATTCATTTGAACTTTCTGTTATTTCAGCTTTGTTGTTTACTAAACCTGTATTTGAATCTGTCATTGTTTTTGTTAATATTAATGTTAATTCTTTAGATTCTCCTGGTTCAATTTTTGTATTTGCTAAACTTGTGTTATATAGGTTGTTTCCTGATATATACCAATCTGAATTTAAACTTGAGTTAAAGCTTAGGCTTGATGGCATATAGTCAACAATGTTTCTTGCATATCCTGCAACATCACCTGTATTTGTAACTTTTATTTTGTATTCAATTACTACAAGTGAACCACTTAGGTTTTTAGATTTTATTTCGGCTTTTGCTAATGTTGTATTTTCTTTTTGAGCATATTCTGATGTTTTTGAATCATTTTTTACTGTTATTTTTCCAACATATTTTTGTAATTTTAAATCAAATGTGCTTCTTAAAATTAAACCTAAATCTATATTTGATATATTTTTTTCTAGGTTTATTGTATCTGTAGTTCCTGCTGTTATTGTGTTTCCATCTATTGTTATTTCTCTTGAAATTGCATCTGAATTTTCAGTATCATTAGCACCTTTTACTTGATATGTTGTTGTTCCATAAATATTTGTATCATACTTAAATACTATTATGTATTTTCCTTTTACTAAGTCTAATTTGTAAGTTCCATCGTTACCTGTTTTTGTTGTGGCTTCGACTTTACCTGTTTCGGCATTTATAGCATTTACTTCGATGTCTCCTTTTAATTCTTCTGTACTATTTCTTCTTCCGTCTCTATCACTATCTAGCCATACTAATCCTGAAATAGTATATCTTACATCATCGTCATCATCACTACTACTGCTGTTATTATTTTGATTATTTCCTGAGTTGTTATTTTCGCCACTATTATTATTGTTGTTATTTTCTCCTGAATTATTGTTACTATTGTTTCCATTATTATTGTTATTTTCTGGTTCAATTACAGGATTTTCTGTTTTATTAACTAAAATTGTTAATTCATCATCTTTTCTTCTACCATTTTCTTCATCAGAAACTTTTAAAGTATTTGTTATTGATTCTGTATTTAATGCATCTACTTTTCCAACAACATTTATTTTTACTGTTTCACCTGGTTTTAGTGTTTGTTCATTTTTTCTTAAATTGTTATATGATAATTGTCCTAATATATCTTCTTCTCCTGCTTCTGTAGTAATTTTTGCACTTTCTACATCTAGCATTCTATCTATATTATATTCAAGTGAAATTTTATGTTCTTTTTGTTCATTATTTGTAATTGTTGCTGTAAAACCAATTTTATCTCCATCATTTAATTTATCTGTAGAAACATTTATTGCTTTTCCATCTTCATATTCCCCTTGTTGTTCAAGTTTTAGGTTTGTTGAATAATCAGTTACTGTTCTTGTTAATTTATTTGAAATATAGCTATTTTTGTTTGATGTTATAACTTCTGCTAACATCCATACATCCTCTGTTTTATTCTCTCCTAATGAATACTGTGTTGATGGAAACATTTCTATTTTTAATGAATCTCCTGCATTTATAGAATTTACCTTTAATGTCATTATTGATATTCCATCTTTTCCTGTTTCAACACCACTAAGTGCTACATTATCTTCGATTTCTTCAGTTATATTAGCATCTGGTGTTAAGTTACCAGAAAATGCAACTTTTACATCCATATCTTTTAAGTTTTGACTTGTTGTATTTTTAATTACTAATTCAGATTTTACTGTTCCACCACTTGTTAATTCTATCTCATTTGATGAACCATTGAATATGTTTACTTGTAATTCTGCACTTTTAATGTTATTTTTTATTGTTGAAATTGTTTCATTTAATCCTTTATCTTCTGAAACAACTGTTATAGTTCCTTGAGTTTCTGTTCCATCTATTTTTTCATTATTTAACATATATACAGATGCTTCATATTCAAATGTTTTACTTTCACCATTTTTTAGGCTTGAAATTGTTCCTAATGTAATTTCATTTGAATTTGAAATTTCATAAAAATGTTCTTTAGTTGTTGTATTATAATATGGGTTTGTTCCTTCTTTTTCTACCAAGTTCCAAACATATCCATTTTTTTGATTTGCTTTTACTGTAACATTTGTATAATCTTTTCCAGTATTATTTGTTATTGTTACTTTATATTTTATTGTTTGTCCTTCATAGATATTATCATTATCTGATAAACTATCATTTCCAACTGTTGCACTAATTTGTGTATTTAGTCCTGTTTTTGTTTCGTTTGTTACAACTCTTTCTTCTGAACTTTCTGCCATACTTGTTTTTGTTGCTAATACTATGTTTGATGTATTTGATTCAGTATTTCCTTGATAGTCACAACTTACAACTGATGAGAAGCTTCCTTTTTTGTTGTATTTTAGATTTTCTGGTACTGTTACTGGTACATTTAATTTTATAACTTCTTCTTTTTCCATTTCATCTACTACAACTTTGTAGCTTACTGCATCTTCTCTATATTCTCCCCAACTTTGGTCATCTGCTTTAGCATCTTTTTGGTTTGAGTAATAGATTTTTAATTTTCCATTATTTGTTTGTAATTCATTTAATTTTGCTACATAACCTTCATCATCTTGATTTGCTGGTATTTGTCCTATTAATGTAACATTTGAAACTTTTTCTCCATAGTTGTTTATTAATGCTGTATTTAAAGTTACATCTTTTTGATCTGCATTTGTGCTTAATTCTCCATAAGCTGTTTCTTTATCTACTGTTACAACTGTGTCTCCATTGTTGTTATAATTTACAATTTGGTTATATATCATTATTCCATATTGTGATTCGAAGTTTATATCTGCTGATGCTGTTTTTTGTTCATTTTTATTTTCGTTTGAATATGTCATTTCTATTTGACTTGTTTTGCTTGGTGTTAATTTACTTGTTGCAACATCTAATTTTAAGGCAATTTTTGTTCCACCTGATACATCATATTTTTCTTGTTCACCTTTAAATTTAATAGTTACTTCTGATTCACCATTTGAATTTTTGTCTGAACTTGTGCTTTCAACTTCTAGTCCATTTTTATATAATACTGCATATTGAGCTGATTTTACTGTCATTTCTTTTGGTAATTTTACAGTTACAGTTGGATTTTTATATAAGTCTTTACTTTCGTCATTTGATTCTAGTGTTGCATTTACTGTTATTGTTTGACTATCTGCTATTGTTGAAATTTTTGATATATCTAAGTTTATATTTCCTGATGTTTCTGTTTCTTTTAATGTTATTACTTTTTCTGCTACTTTTTTATTTGTTGTTACTTTTTCTTTTATTCCTGTTAGACCTTTTATT
>ERZ791801.1171-NODE-1171-length-18992-cov-8.700375_pt1 | contig 18992 bp, 33 predicted proteins | sample MGYA00510309_ERZ791801 | MGnify/ENA primary metagenome ERZ791801 (study PRJEB30046, sample SAMN00791979) | human gut metagenome | study: EMG produced TPA metagenomics assembly of the A metagenome-wide association study of gut microbiota in type 2...
TAGTCACAAACACACTAACTATTGACTGCCAATTTTCCTTGCACCACTCACAAGCGTTATCCCATTTTTCTTCCAGCCAGCTTTTTTTCAATATCTGGTTTTAAGTATTCATATTTTTCATAAAAGTCATTCTTGCTCTTATTAATAACATCAGCGACATCGCCGTCGATACGCACAACATCGGAAATGTATTTTCAAAAGATTCAATTTTTCTTAATGAATTTGTGGTAAAAATTAAATTTATATAATTGTTTCAAATTAACGTTTTAATTTTTTCAAACGTTTCTATACCCTTAAAATTATCAAAATGAAAATATAATCTATTTTCATTTGTTACCCATGTACAGATCATATAGCATAGACCTTTTATAATAGCTGATTTTTGCGGATTGTTTGAGTACGGTTCACAATTATAAAGAAATTGTTGAAACGTAATATTTTCAAAAGGAAAATATATAACTATAGTTTCACATAAGCTTTTAAACAATAAATTGACAGATATATTAAAAAAGTCATTATTTGCTACAATAACAATATCGGTATTTTCGTTTTTAGTTATCAATGATGCATATGTTTGCTTAGAATTAGTAATAATTTTTGTTAATTCATCATTCTTGCAAATATCGCAAATTTCAAGAAAGAAAAAAGATGGTGCTAGCTTAATTATTTTTGTTAATAACTTTGTAGAAACATCACCATCTATAAATGCTTGTTTCACTTTTTTCTTTTGATCATTCTTTCTGCGTAACACCTATTACTCCTCCTAATATTGAAGTCAATCTAACATGTACATCACGTTTAGCGGGATCAAATATCCATTTCATGGATTTCATGAAATTAGGCATACTATTGTATAAATTATATGTAATATGCGTATGAAAAAGTTGTTTTCCAGCCTCAAAATCCAATCTGAAAGTTTTTCCAATTTTAAATAATGTTCCACCAGAATTAGGGTTATTAAGTCCGTTTGGAGACCATATTTTTATTTTACCCAAAGTTTTACCTGAGAAATTATTTGGCTTGAATAATTGCATTTGTTCACCGCCAAATATCAATGTACCGCTTCTAGAAAATTTTAATATTGCAGATATTGTCTGCGCACCACCAGCAAAAATTCCACCCCACATAAATCCACTAGCAAAACCATCTACAAATGATCTTAACACTTTTCCCAAAATCGTTTTAAAACTATCTCCACTGAAAATCGAAACTATCAGTGAACTCATCACACTAATCCCACCAGATATAAACCCTGCCATTGCAGCTGCCTTAAATCCTGCTGCTAAAAATGAGCCACCTGTCAATACGGTTAAAACAGCACCAATAACAATACATATAGCGCCTATAACTAACTCTTTCCAATGATTCTTACACCACTCGCCGACTTTTTTGCAGCCGTCCTTGAATTTCTCCCAACGGCTTTTTTCACATTCGGGCTTCATGTAGTAGTACTCGTCGTAAAAATCGTCTTTGCTCTCAATAATAGTCAGAGTTTATACAGTTGTATTTTACTACAACTCCTAATAGTATCTAAAAGCTGTGAAACTTTTTCTTGGTTGCTTGGCAATTTTACACCTACGTAAGTATATTGGTTAAAGATTCATTAATGGCATCATTATTTCCCAATATACTTCCATATCAGATATTTCAAGATTTTCCACCACATCTTTTCCATTTAGGAATAGCGGTACTTTGTAACCTGCGCACTTGTTATGCGGTAAAATATAATTGTTATTTGCCTTACGCCACTTTTCATAATACTCTGAAGCTAAGCATACCAAATGATTAGTGGGAATTTCTTTATTGTGAAAGTCATAAAAGTTAAAATCAGTATCAAAGGCTTCACCTGTTCCTGGCTCAAACATCAGTACTGTATCCGTCTCATTATAAATTGCAAAACTCCGTCCTAGCCAATCATAGCCAAAAACCATTATTTTTCCCATTGCTGGCGGAAATGTTTTACCTATTATTTCATTCCATTTTTCTCTATCTTCTAGATTATGGATTCTGTATAGCCCATTTAAGAATGATTTACCATTATAAACCTCTAAAAACTCTCTTTCGCTTTTAATATCCAATTTTTCATTATTCTTAATGAATTCGTTAAAATTTTCGTACATGAATTAACACTCCTCAATAATTTATTGTCGATTGACCATTGTAAATTTCCTTATTATTGTACCGTAATCAAAATCTTTAATCAAATAGCCTATTTGTTTGCCAAGACTCCTATTTACACTTTTATCCAAAGGCTTTCCATTAACTTTTACATCAGGATTTCCGCCAAGTTGTAAATCTATTGTGTGATCAATATCTTTGCCAGCTGGTATCGAATCTTTTCCAAATGCCTTCTTATATTCTACAGACGGAGAATCATTTCTTTCAACCTTAGTTTTTACAGTATCAGCATCCGATAAAGCTTTACATTTTGCATCGGCTTCTGCTCGTTGCTCTGGTGTCCAATCCTCTTTATATGATAGCTCAGCATCATATGTACCGTCATCATTTTTTATCAACTTGCAATTTGCATTATGAACCCAAACTCCATTTTCGCCAACATGATAAGTATGGAAATCTTCTACCTGAAAATTATACACCTTTACTGGTTTATCTGTCAACTCAACATCAAAATTTTCAACTAAAAGAACATTTCCGTTTACATCAAGAAGTTCATCACCAACTATTAGTTCAGAAATTAATCTCCAATTAAGATCTATTAATCGCCAATGCCAAACTTTTCTCTATATTCCATGTTTGTAGCAAACAACTCGTCAAATGGAACTATTGATTTTGACGCAGTTTCAATGTTAACTTCTTCGGACCAAAGAAACGGATATATCAAAATGGATTTATCAAATTCCACATTCTTTGCAGATTCTCTCCAATTTGTCCACCTCATTGAACTATAAAATTCATCTATATTCCCCTGAGCGAGCCAGGCAATAAATTCAGAGTATCTTAACTCAAGATCTTCCCAATCCAAAGTATCAGGAGCAAAATACCACACATCGCCTATGCCCTCATCAAATTTGCCTGAATTGATTGCAAATATACCGCCCACAACATCAGTGGCAACGATAAGCATTTGTTTGACCCTCTCAGGTGTACCGTTTTTAGACAGCAAATTTATTATAGATATGCCTACCCTATCAGATGTATCACCGCCATAAAGTCTTATCCAATCATCAAATACAACTCCTGATGTGTTCAGCATGACAGCACCCATAGCAGACGCGGAAGTTACTCTAAGCATATCACATATTTTAGCACTGTCTGACCCAGCACCATTAAATATCGTTACCTCTGTCTGTGACGTTTCAAACATTTCCTTGATCTCTAACCACAATTTATTATTTCCCTGCATTTTCATTAACCTCCATTAATCAACAATTATTATTTCAAATGTAGCCCCATCGGGGAGACCCCTTAGTTTATGCCCAATAAAAGAACCTGAACCTCTATTATCGGATCTTTTGATTGCACGAACATGAGCCCTTTGCCTCCTTCTTTACACATTGCAAAAGGATACTCATCCAAATCCTTACCTGAAACTTTGCTAATTCCCTTTAGTGACGCTTTTATATTAGATTTTGCTCCACTTCTATTTATTGTAAGTTCCCTCGGCTGACCATTTTTTATTGCATCCTCAATGTGTTTTGCAGACTCTGGATACTTTTCTCTTGATAATGTAATTTTGTAATCTGCATTATGTACAAGTATGCGAAAACCACCAACAAGATAAGTATGAAAATCTTCTACCTCAAAACTATAAACATTAACAGGTTCTTCTGTCAACTCAACATTAAATTTTTCAACTAAAAGAACATTTCCGTTTACATCAAGAAGTTCATCACCAACTATTAGTTCTCCTGCTTTGATAAAGCCTTGATTTTTTACATAGAACGGATGGTCAACAGTTGTAACGACTTCTTCGCTGTTCACAATAAGGTGTCATTTAGATGATAGACCTTCGATACAAATCATATACCTCAGTATCATTGCTTTCCAACAAGTCTTCAAAAGCGTCTACACCATTTTCGTTTAAATAATCCAGTTCATTGTCCGAGATAGGTATTGCAAACAGCCAGTTTACTATATGACCGTCAATAAGATGGCCTTGCAAATCCTCCCAGTATGACGGGATAGTGTAATAAATATGCCTCATTTCTAAGTTTTTATAATAATCATCAATAACATTCATGTTCACCATTCCAGGAGTGTACGAATAATGATCCTTAATAATATTGAACGCACAGGACGCTAATATATTAGGAAAACTTGTGAACTCACTCGTGCACATACCTATAAATTCCACCCTGATTTCTCTTCCTTGTCTATCCACAATTTCTATTGGATACTCTGACAAACCAATAGTTGAATATGTTGTAAGGCCAACATCTGGCCTATTTTCACCAATGTATATATCGATCTTATGACTTTCGGTTTCATCAGAATATGAAATAACCTTCGGTGTTAGTTTTACGGCCTCGTGAATGATTTTAAAAATCTCTTTTTTGTTTTGCATATTTTCCATATTTCACCTCCAAAAATTTATGTTGTTATATACATACTTTAAATACCAACTGATGCAATAATAGTTATTTAACTACCAATTCAAGCTTATGACAAATAAGCTAAAATCATGGTCCTAAATATTGATCTGTCATATCTTCACAAGAATGACTTCTATTTGAACTTGGAAGTTCTGGGCGATAGTGGGACGAATCATTGTGTTCATCTAAAAACTGTTTTCTGTCTATACCACGTTCCTGTGCACTTGCTCGATGTTTTCTAAACTCATAACCAGGTTTATGCCCCATATCCCAAGGCTCATTGGGGTTAATTGGTTTTCCTGTTTTAGGATCACGAACAATTCCATCAGGAGAATTCGCCTTTGCTTCTTCCCATGTTTTATCCCTAACGCCTTTACGATAACCCGATGGACGTTTATATGCATCCCCTGCATTATGTACAAGTATGCGAAAACCACCAACAAGATAAGTATGAAAATCTTCTACCTCAAAACTATAAACATTAACAGGTTCTTCTGTCAACTCAACATTAAATTTTTCAACTAAAAGAACATTTCCGTTTACATCAAGAAGTTCATCACCAACTATTAGTTCTCCTGCTTTGATAAAGCCTCGATTATTCACATAGAACGGGTGGTCAACAGTTGTAACGATTTCTTCACCGTTCACAGTTAGATGAACAAGCGTTGTTACCTCTCTTATATAGGTTTCAAGAACAGGAGTTCGCTATAAGTTCAGATAAGCGACCATCTATCGAAAGTGTCATTTTATCACCTCGTCAATACTCAATTGAAATGAACCATATCATAAGGATAATACTGCTCATTTTTCAAATCGTCATCTATAAAACCAAGTCTTTTTGCAATAGCACCAGCTTCAAAACACCAATATCCATAATACTGATATTTATTCACCAGTTCATGTGTACCATACCAAGCACTATCTACAGAGCCTTTATACCATCCTCTCAAATATTTTAGAAAAGCATCTCTATCTTCATCGTTAATGCTTTTTACTAACTTTTTGTATGGACGAGGGAAGGATATTTTCGATATATCAAACTCACTTTTATTTCCAATGAGGATAAAATCTAATAATGAATCATATGTTTCAGATTTCCTCAATTTATTTTTTATTATATTCAACTTACCATCGTCCAAATTCAGAAGATATGCTAAAGAAGCAAAAATAATATTACTCTCGTATACTGAATCGTCCCAAGCTTCACCAAACAAATCTAAAGAAGATTCAAATTCTTTTTTTATTTCTTCAATTGAATCACCTTTTGAATACTTAGCGATTATTATCCCGATTTTTTTTTGTAAAATGTAATCTTTTACAAAAAGTATCTTGTCATTTAAGTATTTTCCAGCAGCAATACCCTCTTCAAATCTTTTGATTCCTTCTGACATTTTCAAAATATACTCATCAAAATACTCTTTTGATTTAATTGTATCTCGCATAATATTCTCCTTAATATCAAAAATTCTTGATGTAAATAATTGTCTACTTTAATGACTTAACACTAGTTGTAACATTTACTAAACCGTTATCGTTACTTACATTTACTCTGAACAATTCCTTAACAGTATCACCAGTTGCAAGTCCTTCGATTATGTCATCTGGGTCATCGACTATTTTTCCTATATTATTTTTTATCTTAGTAAATTTCACTTTTATTATTGTTTGGCACTAATAAAAGAGGTCATTCTATTTCAAACCATTTCCATGGCTGCGTTTCATCATCACGAAAAGCGCCGCATCCTAGAGGAAGATCACATAATTCACCAATAGAAGAATCAATCTGCTCCATTTCCGAAATCGATATTATAGCAGCACTTTCTTCACTAACGTCCTCTCCGTCCAGAAATTCCCACATTTCATCTTCTTTATCATGGAAAACTAAAACTACTTTCTTTTTTTGTTAATAATATCTACAGTTGTTATTACCATTGTATTTTCATCAATATCAAACATAATTTTTCCTCACTTATTTGATTTAAAAATATTTTCTTCTCTTGATAAAACCTGTACATTAGAATAACTATTACTTCCTCCACTGCTTCTTGGCTTTATGTGGTCAATTTGAACTTCCAATGGATCTGGCGTTACGTTTAGCTTACTTTGAGTTGCGGGAACAAGTTCTTTTCCTGACATATCAGATTTTATTTTTCCGCCATTTCGTCTCATATTTTCTTGTATTATCTATCTTTTTTGAGCCTTTGTAAACTTTTCCCCTTCACCTACATATTTTGAATCTTTTAGATTAGAATAATCACCAGCATTATGCACCAACACGCCCAATGTACAAACATGATAAGTATGGAAATCCTCCACTTGAAAATTATACACTGTAGTGGGTTCGTCTGTCAACTCAACATCAAAATTTTCAACTAAAAGAACATTTCCGTTTACATCAAGAAGTTCATCACCAACTATTAGTTCTCCTGCATTGACAAAGCCACGATCATTCACATAAAACGGGTGGGTTTCAGTTGTAACAATTTCTTCGCCGTTGATTGCCAAATGAATAAGCTTAGAATCTTCTCATATGTATGTTTCAAGGACTGTTTTTTGTAATAATACTTTCATCCTTTTCATTTAAAAGCTCAATTATATCATCTCCGTCAATGACTACTATATAGTCATACGGCAACATAAGCGCCTTTAAGACGGAGGGACGTATATTTAATAATTGATAAGCATAAATTGATTCGTATTCCGTAGTATCAACGTTTGAGAATTTACCATCTTTATTTTGAAATATCTCATTCACACACCAACCTGAGCCACCTAAATCTCTAAATCTTTGTAAACAAATTTTGGGTTTAACTATAGAACCTTTAGCAACAGCAATTTTATCATCAAATCTAATTGTTTCACCATTAATATGATATTTTTGTAACATATCCAACTGTTCCATTTGAATCCAAAAAGCAAGTGTTAAATCCTCAGTAACTTTTAAGAATGGTGTTGACTCATAATCAGGTGTAACTATACAATAACCACTGATTGCCTTTTGCAAAATATATAAGGAAAAACCAATTTGAATTTTAAATCCGTCTTTTAATCTACCAACAGGAATATCATATATTGCTCTCCATAATGCTTGTGATTGAAAGTAAAGCAAATCATCAACTTTAATTGTATACTTTATTCCGTTAATCTCTTTGGTATAAGTATTCATTTCTTTCCTAACCTTTCACTTATTGCTTTTGCAATAGCTGCACGAGCAACTTCATCTTTTTGATTTAAAAACTGTTGTGCTTCTTCGGAGATTGCTCCTAACTTTGAATGTCCCGACCAAGCACTGATAGGTTTAGCACCTTTAGATGCATTTGTTCGTTTTCCAAGTCCCATAAAGTTTTCTTCTAAATTTGCAATTGCTTTCTGGTCTTCAAAACTCAACTGATCAAGTCCTGACTGTTCAGTTATTTCTTTTAGAGGCATAATATGATCAGCTTCCAGCGTATCAACTTCATATCCATATATCGGGTCAGTTTTTTGCCATCTACTGAATTAACAGCTTTTTTCGCTTTGGCATCTGGTGAAACTTTTTCTTGGTTGCTTGGCAATTTTACACCTCCGTAAGTATATTGGTTAAAGATTCATTAATGGCATCATTATTTCCCAATATACTTCCATATCGCATATATCAAGGTTATCCAGTTTGTCTTTACCACCTAAAAACAGAGGCACTTTATAACTAACACAATCCTTATAGGCCAGAGGTTTGTAGTCATTTGCTTTATACCAATATTCAAACAAGTCCGACACAAGACACTCAATAGGATTTTGGGAAATGAGTTCATCATGGAATTTTATTATATCGGCATCGGTATCATAAACATCACCTGTGCCAGGTTCAAAAAGTATCACCATATTCGTTTTCTTTTCCAAAGCAAATATACGACCCATCCAATCATAACTTAAGACTGAAAAAGTATCTTTATATTTAGGAAAACAGTCACCAACAATATCATTCCACTCATCAACATCATTTTTTTCAAAGAATCTGTACATTCCGTTTAAATAACTTTTACCAGAGACAGCATTGATAAAGTCTTTAATTGAACGGCAACTCTTGTTTTCACCAACAAATTTAAAAAAATTTTTAAACATTCCCTTTTATCGCCTCATCACATTCTGAACATCGATTGATTATTTGCCATATTTCTCTTTAATTTCTTCATACCAACTCATCAATTCCGACACAGGTGATATTCCACTCTTGGTATAGTTATCATAACGGTAGGATGCATCGAATTTATGAGTAGCAACATCAAACTCCAACTTATATTCATTAGGACCTTTACATTGATACATATCGCACAATTCAACCAGTTTGTCAATATCTTTTATTCCGATCGATAAAAACTCGTCAGAGGCCTCATCATCGGCAAAATTCCCAGCAGGTATAACATTCTGTCCTTTAACAAAAATAGCGTTGAACATTTTCTGCGATGTGTCTTGATAAATATAGATATATATTTTATCAACACTTCCGTTGGTGTATTCCATACATAGCGAAACAAATTCTGACTGTAAATCAGTGAATGCGTCTTCAAAACCTTTGATCATAATTTTCTCCTTTATTGTGTAAAGTGTCTTATAATTTTTAAATCATCAATTTTATAACTTACATCAAAAACAGATGGTCGTGATGAACCATTTTCGTATGTAAGCTTAATGTCTACATCAGTAACTTTTTTACCACTCTTTAATGCCTTCGACCACTCTCTTTCCATACTTCGATAATTATCTGTGATTTTTTATTGCCCTATTTAAATCACTTCTCTGCGAAAGGAGGTTATCTAAGTCTGGAAAACCTCCAAATTGATCTGCAAACAAATGACCTGCATCGTCACCAGAGAGCTTGCCTGGTGTATTTGATTTATGATTTAGCCTTCCATTATGCGTTTTTAACTTTAACTCATCAGCATGAGCAGAACTAATATTCCCATTAGAGTCAGTTTTGTATGTATATCCATTTTCACCTGTCGTATATTTCTGCTTTGGTTTTAATGTTCCATCTTCATTCATATATGAAGGACAGTTTTTATTATGCACCCAAACAGTACAATCACCAACAAAGTATGTATGATAATCCTCAACTTTGAAGTTATAAACGTCAACAGGCTCGTCAAGTTCTTCAACCTGATGCTTCTTGACAAACAATTCATCGCCGTTTACGCTGATAAGTTTATCTCCTACTAGAAGATTTCCAGCCTCAATCAAGTCTCTGCCTTGAATATAGAATGGATGATTATCCGTTGTGACAATTTCTTCACCATTAATCGTGAGATGTACAAGCATATCAACCTGACGGATGTATGTTTCAAGAACTGTTTTCTCGGCAGTTTCAAATGTTTCAGGGTCTGTTGAAATGACTTTATCTCCTGACTTTATCGTTTCTATGGCAACCATTCCGGCGACCGCCATTACAAGCGTTCCCGCCACAAAACATGACGGTTTAACTCCTGCACTGTTAGCTGCCTTGTTAAATCCGCTGTTCATTCCGCCGGTGAAAACAGCTACACTTGCTATAGTCGTCTGAGCTATATTGTATATAGAACTCTCATGCAAAGCCGCATTAAAGTCACTCAGTGTCAATCGTCTTCAAATATGATACTATTTTAATATTCAAAACAGATAATTTTTGATTTGACACATTAATATATTTCTTACAATTTTCCGTTATTTCATAACGAAAGTGAATATTTATTACAAAATTATCAAATTGCTTATCTGGATAAATATCTGCATATTGCTTACTCTCAATATACCACAAATATGTATTGAGCTTATCTTGTAATATAACAATATGATCAAATTCAAACTTACCCTCAAAATGCAAATGATCATATATTTCCATAATTAAGGTTTTATTATCATCATCAAATGCTATTCCATCAATAACATTTACATCTGTAACAGCCATATATTTCACTTCCTGTTTTAAATTTGGTTAAATGAAATTTTATTTACCTCTAATCGTATTGATTGGTGTACCTTCAGGAATTACATCTACAGGTTTAAAAACACCACCACCTTCTCCAGTAACTACAAGATTTTTATTTAAAGCTCCTGTATCAAATCCATTAGCCTTTTGATTAGATGTGTATGGTGCAGTTTGACTCGCTTTATACTCTTCAATAAAATGATTTCCATCTGAATCTAAAGCAATACCATCGAGGTAATTTTCACCATTTCTCATAGCATTTCCATTAGAATCCATTGGCTTTACTGAAACTTGTGTTTCTGCTTCAGGGTGAGCTTCTTTCAAATTAGAAAATTGTTCTTTCTCAAACTTCTTCCCATTTTCTTGATTTTTGGTAACGGTTTCAGCCTTTTTCCCTGAATAATCCTTGCTAGCATTATGCACCAACACGCCCAATGTACAAACATGATAAGTATGGAAATCCTCCACCTGAAAATTATACACTGTTGGAAACTTTGAGTTATCTGCGTAACTAATATCTAATCACTGTTACATAATTTCCACATATCCATAAACAACGCATTTCCCACAGTCATTTGATTAGTTTCTTCTCTGTCTTTAAACTTTTTTATACCTGGATATACTTCGTCCATATCATTAATATATAATCTTGAATAACTTTTTTCTGTGAGATAATTGCAAATCATTTCGTCGATATCAAATTGCTTTTTACTATACGGCTCATTTCTGAATCCAGCAAGATATGAATCCATTCCATCAGGATCTGGACTGTCAATAGAAAATTCATCTTGAAGATAGAAGTACTTAACTATTTTGTTTATTTGCAGCAGAGAAACATATTCAATTTCACCTTCTGAAAAAGAACACCTATTTACAACAATTCTAATCTCTGAAGAAGGCTCGTTTAAATCAAAAAACTTCTCAACATTTTCAGATTTGGTCTTTATTTTTTCCAATAGTTCATCAAGAAAATCAACTGTGTCCCTGCACTTTGAAATAAATAATTCTGTATCTCCGTTTATGTATATATCCTCTATTGCTTTTTTTATATCATCGTGCATAAAAATATCACCTCGTTATATCATTACTTTACTATTAAATCATGTTGACCTGATGTATCAGCAGGTTTTGTATCATTAAAATCAAAATCTACCCCTCTTAAAGTCCTTAGCAGGAGAATATTTTCTACCAAAATTATGTACCAGCACACAAAAGAAGTCAACACGGTAGGTGTGAAATATTTTAATTAGACGTCTTTACTGTAATATTTATTTGCATCACTTAGGCTGACCTTTTTGATATAACGTAACTGTCAGTCCTTCCTCGCCCATAATTTCTTCGCCAATTTCTACTACGATATCTCTGCTTGGGAAAAGCGAATTAACTCTGAGTTGCCAAAAATACTGAATTGCCTTTGCAAACTCCTCAATATAGTCACCTGAACTATTTATAACGTCACATTCTTTGACTAAACTTTGCAATGACCAACTATTGACGAACATCTCAATATCTTTAGTATTTTTATAAAGTTTCCTTAATTCCATGATATTTCCATTATAGAACTCAGAAATAAATATACAATCATCAACTTCAATGATCTCTGGACAAAACAAACTAGCAAAACTAATTGCCGTTTCAATATCGTATGAATTAGCAACATGATTCATTAAAGACCTGCCCTGTATTTTAGAGAAATCATGTAGTATCCTCTCATCAACTATGCTTTTAAATATTTTCATTTTAATCACCGATTTTCTAATAATTCTCTTGGAACAGGACCAATTAATTTCATATCACGTGGATATAAGTGTCCGTTCGGAGCAATATCATAGCCTCTTGCTTTGACTCCCTTTGTAGAAATATCCAAATTTAATCTACCATCCGCCCCATAAACCAATTTATGTCCACTCTCTGTATTCACATAGGTATTCGGCTGGCCTTCAAGAGGTCTTGAACCTCCACTTCTTCCACCAGTTCTTATTGTTCCATCATATTTAGTTTCCTTGATTTTTTGAATATTCAGATCAGATGTATTTTGTGTACGAGGATTTGCATAATCATTTGCATTATGTACCAATATAGCTAATCCGCTAACATGATAAGTATGGAAATCTTCCACTTGAAAATTATACACCTTTACGGGTTTATCTGTAAACTCAACATCAAAATTTTCAACTAAAAGAACATTTCCGTTTACATCAAGGAGTTCATCGCCAACAAGCAGCTTACCAGCCTCAACAAACCCTCTACATTGTACATAAAACAGGTGCGTTTCAGTTGAAGCAAGTACACTTACAGTTTAAATCGGTGTACCTGCAAAATCGTTGATAAAAATGTTCTGTAAATAGTAATTATATTATATTTTCAAAGGATTCTAAAGGTCCGTATAATGTATCTTCATAATACAATAGAACAATATTGTTATTTACAATAAGAAGCACATCTGAAGGATAACAAAAATCCGACCATTTTTCACAAAAAATAGATGCTGTAATGCTTATTGCTGAAGTATGATCATATAACAATGTTACTTTGTCTGAAATACTTTTTTCGAATAAACTCATTAATTTTTGTTGAGTTACTCTCTCCATTGATTCATCGCCCCAACCACAGTCACCTATGAAAACAGTCAGTTTATGATCAATCATCATTTGAACATATGAACTTTTTTGAAGTATTTCATTATCGCATATACTATTCCAAATTTCAACTGCTTTGTTTTCATTAACAACATTCATTTCTGATAGCTGCTTTGGAGAGAATAGCGCATAATTTTCGCTTGTATATCTCCAAGCATATTTAAATTCTTTTATATCCATATCTATTCCTCCCAGAATATATGTCCTGCAGAGCCATTATGTTTTCCCTTTGCCCAATCATGATAACAAATATGTGGCATGTTATATTCATTATCAATAGGGTGAATTTGATAATTAGATTTTGGTGCATTTGTTGCATATGTTTCTGCTTTAGACAAATCAGGCATTGCTTCATTTATAAGTTGTTCCGCTTGCTGTCTATTTGAAGCAATATAATTGTTTCCTTTTTTTCTAGCAGATCTTAATTCTTTAACTGCTTGTTTCCAAGAAGGAGAGCCTGGTTTATCAACAATGGGAATTTTTTCTTCTCCCTTGGCGGTACGGACAGTCTTTGTTTTATATTCATTACTTGCATTATGCACCAACACGCCTAATCCGCCAGCATAATAAGTATGGAAATCCTCCACCTGAAAATTATACACCGTAACAGGTTTATCTGTCAACTCGACATTAAATTTTTCAACTAAAAGAATGTTTTTGTTTGAGTCAAGCAATTCATCACCGACTGCAAGTTCTCCTGCGTTGACAAAGCCACGATCATTCACATAAAACGGGTGAGTTTCAGTCGTTATGATCTCTTTGCCGTTGATCACCAAATGAATAAGCTTAGAATCTTCTCTTATGTAGGTTTCAAGAACTGTTTTCTCGGCAATTTCAAAGGTTTCGGGGTCTGTTGAAATGACTTTAGCCTTATACTACACTGTCACGAAATGGATCAATATAGTTAAATTCAGTTTCTTCAAATATATTTTCTAATGCTTCTAAGCCATTTTCTTTTTTATATCGTAATTCTTCCTCAGTTATTGGTATAAGCCATAAAAACCTAATGTTCATAGATTTAGTTTCTAACCACTCAAGTTCTGGTCCGTCTAAGTAAGGCAATGAAATTAAACCATGGTCACATCTAGATTTTTCGTACCAAGCACAGCCAAAATTAACCGTGTGTCCTAAACCAAGCATATTTCCGCTAGCATAATAATGTGCTATAGCTACAAGCAAATTAATTAAAAAGTTATTCTCGGTTGGAGCTAGTATAAATAATTCTAATCCTTGCTCTTTGTCTTTCCCTGACATCCCGCAAGTTGCATATATCCATGAATTTCTTTTTTCATTGGGTTTAAATTTCAGCACTTTAAAAAATGGCAACAAATTATGAATAGGTTCTTTATCATTAAAAATATACTCTGTGCACTCACCCCAATTTATTAGATAATGTTCTTCAATCTTTTTTATCAAGTCCATACTTTTTCTTCATCTCCTTTGAATAATGTGACGTTCGTCCACCTTGCGAATTCTGTTCTAACCTAGTTGCTGGCTTCATCCGACTACGATCTTGTGCACTTGCCCTTCGTTCACTGGCGGTCATTTGATAACCTGGCTTTTCACCTGTGCTAGGGTCTCCTTCATAATATCGTTTAACCAATGGGGGATCATGATCTGGAGAACCACCCACAACCTGCCGGTCTTTCTTCGTTGGAGTATTGCCATAATGTTTTCTTCTATTATATGGTTCAGTAGGCTTAGCATAATCATCGCCAGCATTATGCACCAACACACCAAAACCACTAACGTGATATGTATGGTAATCCTCTACTTGAAAATTATACACCGTAACAGGCTTGCCTGTCAATTCGACATCAAAATTTTCAACCAAAAGAATGTTTTTGTTTGAGTCAAGCAATTCATCACCGACTGCAAGTTCTCCTGCTTTGATAAAGCCTTGATTTTTTACATAGAACGGGTGGTCAACAGTTGTAACAATCTCTTCGCCGTTGATCACCAAATGAATAAGCTTAGAATCTTCTCATATATAGATTCAAAACGCAAGTTAGAAAATAGATAATAGTATGGTTTCAGAATCTTCTAATTCAACTCGAATATGTTTACTATCAATTTGATCTATTTCACTCACCCACATTGTTTCTTCATTGGTGCCTCTTCCCCAAATTTTCCATTGATTTGATGATTTGTGATTGGTAGAAAATTCTTCAAATGGATCTCTTAAATAATAAATAATCACACCTTCTCCACCAACAGCACAGTATGTCTCATCGTCTGAAATCAAAGCAAAATCTGGATCGCCATAGAATTCACCAATTAAAATTAATTGAGATGTTGCTTTTAATTTGAGAAATACTTTTTCATATTCATTTAGTATAAGATAATTATTACTTTCTGCCATTTGTTTCATTTCAACAATCACCTTAATCAATATTATTAAAATGTGTCAACTGATTATATTCAGATTTCGAAATACCTATCTGTTTTCCATTAACAAATTTATTATTTGGGATTTGATTTTCATTAATATCAGTGTATACTCTTTTTCCTGTTAAAGTTGTATCTTCAATCCTAAAGTAATTACCATCTGTATCATATACTACTTGTTTTCCCGTTTTAGGATTATTATATATCTCCTTGCCGCTAAAAGCTGTGAGACTTTTTCTTGGTTTGTTGGCATTTTATTACCTCCATATTGTTAAAGTAAAATAGTTTTAAATGCCGTCTGTCAGTTCAGCTATAAGTGCAATATGCTCACGCATTTTGACTTTTTTAAGGTTTTTTACAGACTCTTTTCCGCCAAGTGCAAGCAGCGGAACATATCCAAAGCACTCATCATACTCCAGTTCACCATATTTCTTAACTGCTGCGTTATACTTTTTGATAGTGAAATAATCGTCATCAAGGACGCCCTATTCAACTTCCTGAAAAAGTCCTCAAATCCAGTTGATATTATATCACTATCTTGATATCTATACTTGAGTATCCCGATATACTTGTTATCTTCCCATGTAATGATATCACCAAATGCTGTCGCAAATATCGGAATAGTAACTTCACCGTCAAAATATGACTGCTGCACAAGTTCGATATACTCGTTCGGGTCTATCGCTTTTAACTAACCATTGTAGAATGTTCCCAAACCAAACTCTCTCCAAAAATCAAACAATTCTTCAGGCAATCTGCCCTTATACTGTTCGATTCGTGACACATCAATATCTCTGAACTTAACGTAATCTTTTAACATATTATCTTCTCCGAGCAGAACCGAATAAAATCAGTTCTGCATTTATTATCAGTCCTCCGCAGGTCTTAACATACCCAAGAACGCAGTAAATGAGTCTGCCACCTTTGACAGCACCCAACCTGAGTCCTCGCTCTCTTCGCTTTCAGCGTCTGCAAAATATATCGCACCATAATTATCGCCTTTGCCCAAACACAGCAATATCTGATTATCAAAAGAATCACAAGCTATCGGCAGATATTCGTCGGGGATAAGTTCCTCGTCCACCAAATTTTCATATGACTCCATTATCTCATTGTCATCATAGAAATAGTGTATATCACTGCCCTGCTCAAACTCATCTTCGTCGGAAGTTCCGTTCTCAATAAAATCGAACTCCACTTCATCCTCAGGCATTCCGCCGTTTGTTTTCAGCAAAAAGTCCTTATAGTCCTTTGGAAAGCTTAAATTCAGTTCACCCTCCATTTCCTTGATATCCTTGCTACTTAGCTTTTCGCCAACTTCGACCAGTTTCATAATTATCCTCCTTTAAATTATTCCGTGTCTTATTTTAGTTGCTTCACCCATATGATTAAATCCGCCACACCTTGGTGAATGGATTTTGGAAGGAACCATTAACACACTTTTTTCATCTTCCAAATGGTGCCAAGAATAATCTTTTGGTAATTTTATACCAGTTTCATTACGAATGATTTTAATATCTTTTCTAAAAGCACCAGTTAATTTTGCTTTCATTTTTATCGGATCAGGGTGCTCTGGATGAGCAAATTTCTCGAACCTAGGATATGAATTTCCGTCTTTATTCTTTGTATACTTTATGGTTACATTTTTATTATCTATTTTTTTGTTATTGAAACACTACCATCCCTGTGATTGACTCTTTTTACAAAATTTTTAGATCTTTTAGTCGGCAAATTACATTCATTATGAATCCAAATTCTATTCATACCAACATAGTAAGTATGAAAATCCTCAAATGGAAATAAAATAGCACCTCCTCGGGGTGCTAGCGTAGTATCCTCCGGCATAGCTTCTCAGTGGTATATAAAAAACTAAGAAAGCTATGCTTTCAAACACCTTGCCCACAATAACGCCGATAACTATAGTGCTGATAAGGTTAAGTAAAACCGTTATCCCCATATTGAATCCGTATTCATACAAATCGAAATCGCTTTCTGATATAATACCTTTTTCACATAGATGTTGCGTTATTTTGCAGGCAGTTTTCTTAAACATTAGAACTTACGCAGTTTCTTAGAATCAGCAGGCAGTTCAGGCTGGTGAGTGATGAACATGCATGTAGAATTCACGTTTGATACAGTAACCAAAAGTGCCAATGCAGCAAACACCTTACCCATTCTTGTGCTGAGTTTCATTAAATTTCTTTTCATATGATCTTCTTCATTTCACAACAAGTTCCGACTTGATTATACATAATATAAGAATAAAAAAAACGTAAATGTCAAAAAGAACGTCTTTTTTGTAAAAAAAATAGAGGTAACTTATTGCTACCTCTATTTTTCATACATTATCACTGATGTTTCAAACCAGTTATCAGATACATCAGTTTTTAAAAGTCCTCCATATTTTTCCGCAATATTTTGAACACTCTTTAACCCTATTCCATGATTTATCTCATCATTTTTTCTTGTCCTTTTATCCTTGTGTATGATTCCGTCAAATGAATTTCCTACTAATATTTTAATGTAACCCTGCTTATAAACAATATCGATAGTTATCTTCTTTTCATCGTTCTCGCCCAGAAGGCTTAACGCTTCAAGTGCATTATCTATCAGATTACAAATAACAATATTTAAATCAAATGAACTAATAAGAATTTGCTCAGGGAGAACAACATGATAACTTTTTTCAACGCTGTTGTTCTCTAACGGTGCCAATTTGTAATTCAGAACACTGTCGATCGTTTCATTTCCTGAATCGATAATAACATTATTACTATAAATATAATCATTGGTTTCAGCAAGGTAATCTTTAAGCTGATCGTATTTCTCAGCACTAAGCAAACTTTGCATGTTGATAATATGATTTTTCATATCATGCTTTAAAAATCTTATCTTCATCTGAGATTCCTGCATTAAATGCAACTGATTAAGATAAGCCTTGTTTTGCTGCTCAATAACGTCAGTTTCATATTGTTGGGAAAACATATTTACCAAATTATCGTAAAGGTAAAGAATAACTATGTTCATCAATAATATGATAACGCTTAAAATCAACGATACGACATTGAGATCTTTTGCGACAAAGTAACCAACCATTATACTGCCAAGCGGAACAAATATCACAGTAATATAATACATTATTGGTAATTTTACAATTTGATCGCTGTATTTAAAATAGCTCTTAGCTATGATATTTACAAGTGTTAGAAGCACAATATTTGATACAAATCCCTCATCAAAAAAAACAGAGTTTATATCGAGCAAAGACTGTATAGCAACAACCACTGTATCTACTACAATGGAAAAAACACATAACACAAATGCTGACAACAAAGACTTAAATAACGATACTTTATAGTACAAAAATATAAGAATAAAAGGTATAATGTTTGACAGGATTGTAATAAGCCGATTGTCAAACAGTAAATACGCACAGCTATTTATAATGTAATAAAGTGTAAACAGAACAAC
>ERZ791801.1213-NODE-1213-length-18321-cov-11.590879_pt1 | contig 18321 bp, 18 predicted proteins | sample MGYA00510309_ERZ791801 | MGnify/ENA primary metagenome ERZ791801 (study PRJEB30046, sample SAMN00791979) | human gut metagenome | study: EMG produced TPA metagenomics assembly of the A metagenome-wide association study of gut microbiota in type 2...
TCATAGAATGTGTAAAAGACAAGCCAATATCTTATTATGCGTTCCAGATTCTTTACTGGTGCGGAATAAGGGAAGGTGAACTGCTTGCCCTGACACCGGCAGATATTGATTTTGAGAATAAGAAACTTCATATCACAAAGTCTTATGGAAAGTTGTCAATAGTGCAGGGAGATCCAGGTGATGGAAAATCCACGCTGATACTAAATATTGCGGCAAAGCTATCAAGGGGAGAATGTATAGATGAAAATATGAATATTACTGAGCCTGTAAATGTAATATATCAGACGGCAGAAGACGGACTTGCAGATACAGTCAAGCCGAGGCTTGAAGCAGCAAATGCAGACTGCAGCAGAATATCAATCATAGATGAGTCTGATAAAGATAGCCATTGAAATACTGGAGCAGTATGCAAAAACCTTTCAAGAACGTAATCCGAATTTGTATCTGTTCAATTGTGTCATGCACCTGGATGAAGCAACACCGCATTTACATATTGATTATATTCCAGTGGCGCATGGATATAAAACAGGCATGGAAACACGCAATAGTCTTACAAAGGCATTACAACAGATGGGTTTTGCAAAGGCAGTCAGTAAAAAGGAAAATGAAACAGTTGCGTGGCAACAAAGAGAGCGAGCCTATTTGACGGATCTTTGCCGGGAGAAAGGCATTGACATAGAGGTGCTGGGAATACAGAGAGATAGCCTTACTCTGCCAGAGTATAAAGCTGCAATGTAAAGGAGTTCTTGGCTGAATATAGAGCTTCTAAAGCAGAGTACAATGATTATCAGTCGGCAGTTGCAAGGTGGAAACAGCAGACCGGAAACAAGGCAGAGTCGGATAGCTTAAAGGCGAAGTTGCAGCGGAAGCAACAGGAAGTGAAGGAACGAGAGAACAACAGACAGAGCCACTATTATAGAAAAGACAGAGGTGGCAGATAGGAGCAGATTATGGAGAAGCATATCATTGGAGAAAAAGGAATAGAGTAAACTGTTTTTAAAAAATATGATTTGAACAATTTGATTATAAATAAGACAATGATGAAATTATACTTGACAATATGGTCTAACGATATTAGACTTATATCAATAAGAGGTCTAATACTGTTAGACCAAAGGAGGTTGCTATGGTAGAATTGAAGCTTGGAAATGTTGAATCACAGTTTGCCGATATTATATGGAACCATGAACCCATTCCATCCGGCGAACTTGTTAAGATATGTGAAAAAGAGTTGGAGTGGAAAAAATCAACTACGTATACAATGCTTAAGCGTCTATGTGAACGTGGAATCTTTAAGAATGAAAATGGAATCGTATCATCACTTATGACAAAAGCTGAGTTTGGTGCCGCTCAAAGTGAGAAATTTGTGGAAGACACATTTGAGGGTTCCTTGCCAGCCTTTTTAGCAGCGTTTACTACACGTAAAAAACTAAGCAAAGCTGAAATAGATGAAATCAGGCAGATGATAGATTCCTTTGAGGAGGAGTAGGTATGGAAGGTATATTTATAAAATTGCTTAATTTAAGTATTCAGGCATCAATTCTTATAACTGTAGTTTTGTTGCTTCGCTTTATACTTAATAAATCTCCAAAGTCGATCAAATGCCTCTTATGGGCGTTGGTAGCAATAAGGCTTGTATGTCCGTTTTCTATTGAAAGCAAATTTAGTCTGGCTCCGGATGCAGAAGTTGTGAGCATGGATAACTATGTAGGAATGCCAAATGTTCTATCGAAAACGACGGGTTCTGATCGTTATGTAAAGGGATATGCGGAAAGCTATGATCATGAAGTGGTAACAGTAGAAAAGAAAAACACGGATCCTCTCCATATTTTTTCAATCATTTGGTTGGGTGGCGTTGTTATCCTGGCGGTATACGCTTTGGGAAGCTGCTTGAAGATATGGAGAAGAGTGAAACTGTCTATACGTACAACGGAAAACATATATATCTGTGACCGGATAGATTCTCCTTTTATTTTTGGAATAATCAAGCCACGTATATATTTACCTTCCCGAATGAATGAAGAACAAAAGGAAAGTGTAATAGCCCATGAGCGAGCACATTTAAAACGCTTGGATCATTTTTGGAAGCCGTTTGGTTTTGGCTTACTTTCAGTGTACTGGTTTAATCCGCTATGCTGGTTGGCATATATTCTTTTTTGCAGAGATATAGAACTGGCATGTGATGAGAAAGTGATTAAAGATATGGATGCAAAGCAGAAGAAGATTTATTCCAAAGTTCTTCTTTCGTTTAGTGAATCAGAAAAACATGTATTGGCGTGTCCGCTTGCTTTTGGTGAAGTAGGAGTAAAAGAAAGAATAAAATCTATTTTGAATTATAAAAAACCTACATTTTGGATTATTGCAGTAGCGGTCATTTCAATTTTGGTGACTTCTGTATTATTTTTAACAAACCTTCAAAATAATACATATGAAATAACATTTCATATTCCGGCAGAGTGTGAAGGGGCACTTGTTTTTGCAGATGAGGAGATATCGCCGAAAGGGAAAACTGTTTCCTTTTTAGTAGGACAGGATGTCGGAGATACCGCAATCCAACTGAAGGGTGTTGAGGTAAAGGAAGAAAATGCCTATGATGAGCCTGTGTATGCGACGCCGGGAATGCCTGCCAAAATGGAGGTTGAGAAAGGAGCATGGTTTCAAGTAGGTATTTATGCAAGTAATGATACAGCAGAAGAAAAAACAGTTCATGTGACTGTAAAAGATGTGGAGGTTCGAATTGCAGCAGATAAGGACACTACTGCGGAAATTGCGCCTTTGCAGGATATAATAGAGGTAAGTGTACCGACCATCGATTTGTCAGCTACTACCGGAGCAGATGGAAGTACTATGTATTATGCAGATGAAAGTATGTTCATCTTTGGCGGTTACTATGGTTTGTTTGTATATGATGTAACAAAAAGCCAAATCATTCGAAGTGTTGATTTGGCTCCTATAGGGTGCAATGATACACAAGGTGATAATGCATGTGAAATAGTTGCCACAGAAGATGGCTCAAAGGTTTTATTAAGTCCGGTATCTAGTAATATGATGTATGTTTATTCTGTGGCGGATAATCAGATGTGGAGGGAACCGTACAATTTGGATGGTTATGACTTATATAGGGATAAGTATTCAGATCAAGTTGTTTTTGACGGAAAGCGTGCTCCATATGAAAAAGATGGTGATATCAAGTTTTATTGTCTGGTAAACGATACAACAATTGGGGAACTGGGATATGCGATGGATATTCAGTCGTCATACCATACAATATTTGAAGAAACAAATTCGATTTACCATAATGTTTTATCAGAAGTTGTTAGCAGAGTCGGTTTGGAAAATGCATATTCCTGGAATAATACTGTGGAATTTAAGGAGGATGCGGATGTATTAATAAAAATGGCAAACGATGATACTGATGAATATGAAGTCTATGGCATTATGAGCGCAGAATATGGCGCTTTTGGTTTACTCCTGAATGATAAAAAAGAAGGAGAGGATCATTGGAACTTTGCATATGTTCCCTGGTTTTATTCAGGTGCACCGGATGGACAGCCTGTTTTAGAACCGACATCGGATGGAAAGTTTTTATTTACCTATGTTTATGCATATGATGATGCACCTCTATGGCGGGAGTGCATCCTTGATTGTGGCTACGATACAGGGTATATGGAATTGAAGACTATCATGGAATTCACACAATCAAATGAAACACCATCAAGGGCATATGTTGAAACATTGCAGGAGAGAATTTCGGCAGATATGGTTGCTGGGAAATTACCATTTGTAGTTACCTCCGCCATTAGGGAAAATCCCTTGAGATTGGAGGTAGAATTGACTGAGATGACAGATGAGAACATAAATATCATTCGATCATATGAAACAAATGGCAGTGCTATAACAATTGTACAAAGCAGTGGTATTGTAGACGATTTGCAACATAATAATACAGATTCACAAAGTCGAATGGCTCCGGGAATTTCAAAAGAAGATGAAAATCTGGGTGTGGTGTATGAAGAAGTTGACGGAGGATATGTTGTCGATGGTGATATGTTTTTTGAGTATTACATTGTCTTGACAGGAAAGGATCCCAACGCAGCGCATGGTACACAATTTATAGTGCTTACGAATGATCAGCATATTACATATGAGCAGGTTTCCAAGAGTTTCTTAAGCAGTAATAGTGCAGATAGTTTGTCAGGGACAATAGTTATTGGAATGAAAACGATTGATTGACATAAAGAATCAGTTTCTGGTGTGTCTGCTTGATTTCTTGCTAGAGAGAGTTGCTTTATTTGACAAACTTGGTATAATAAATCATGGCAACACTTTGGCAACAGAAAATCAGTAAGCCAAAATAAAATTTGTAAATAAAGTAAAATACCGGCAGATTTTGAATAAAACTTAAACAAAACAATTTAAGTTAAATAAACAACTTGGCGAGTTTGAGTAGTAAACAGAGCTTCATAAATGGCGTAAACAAGCCATTTATGGGGCTTTTTCTTTTATCGTGATACCTATATGATACCTGTTTTGATAGTACCACAGATATTAATAAGTACTAAACAGAAGTGTCATAGGTATTTTCTATTATCACATTTCTTTTTATTTTCAAAAATTATCCCAATTATATGAAGCGCCAAAAACTGGTGCAAATTAGTGAAAATACACCAGTGGTGTCACTTCCGTAATTTGTGGGGTGGTTATAGAATTAATTGCACAGAAAGTTTTTAACACACAATGTGCCAGTATTGCCACAATGTTACCTGATGACGCCGACAGTGTTTGTAGAGACATATTTATTGGTTTAAGTATGGATTAATTGTACTTAAAGATAAAAAAGTCCGTCAGAGAATATGTTTTGACGAAAAAAGTCCATGAGAGAATATTTAGAAAATACATGCTTTGAATTAGAATGAGTGATGTAATCAAGAGACAGGGGGCTGCAATATTTGTAAAAAAACCGCTATTGTACCCTTATCTGAGAAAAAGGGTCGGGTTTGTCCCTTTTAAAATATAAGACAAGAAAATACAATAGTTGCAACGAGTTATATAGAAGTTGTAGCTGCCAATACAAGTGCTTGATACATACCGGTAATTGCCGGGGAGAGGAGGTGAATGCACCATGGAGAAGTTATATTACACAGCAAAAGAGGTGTCTTAGATGCTTGATGTATCGGTATCTCATGCATACAAAGTAATAAGAGAAGCTAACAGGGAATTATCTTCTAAAGGCTTCTATGTCAGAGCCGGCAGAGTCAGCCGTAAGTATCTTGACAGTAAAGTATATGACTTATGTGATAAGACAGCATAAGGGAAAGGAGTAGTGTATGGCAGCATACAAGGATGAGGCGAGGGGGACATGGTATGTCTCCTTCCACTACAACGATTGGACAGATAAAAACAAAAGAAAGCTCAAACGTGGCTTTCGGACAAGAAAGGAGGAATTGGAGTATGAGCAGAAGTTTCTGCTGCAGCAGGCAACAAATCTGGATATGAGATTTGAAGACTTCTATAAGTTGTATGAGGAAGATTTAAAGCCTAAACTGAAGCTTAACACATGGCGTACAAAGGATGTTATCTTTCAGAAGAAGCTGATTCCATATTTCAAGGACAAGAAGATGAATGAAATCAGTCCTGCGGATATTATCAAATGGCAGAATGAGATGATTAAGAAGAAGCAGGCAGATGGCAAGCCATATAAGCCGACTTATCTGAAAACAATGCAGTCAGAACTGTCAGCCATATTTAATCATGCGGTACGCTTTTACAATCTGAGAGAAAATCCTGTAAAGAAGGCTGGGACGATTGGTAAAGGCAAAGCTGATGAGATGGATTTCTGGACAAAAGAAGAATATCTCAAGTTCATAGAATGTGTAAAAGACAAGCCAATATCTTATTATGCGTTCCAGATTCTTTATTGGTGCGGAATAAGGGAAGGTGAACTGCTTGCCCTGACACCGGTAGATATTGATTTTGAGAACAAGAAACTTCATATCACAAAATCTTATCAGTATATCAATGGTGATGATATCATCACAGATCCTAAGACAGAAAAGAGCAGAAGGGACGTTGTAATTCCTGATGTTCTGGTAGAAGAGCTAAGACAGTTTATCGGAATGCTATATGGATATGGCAGGGATGACAGAATATTTCAGATTACAAAGTCCTATCTGCATCACGAGATGAGCAGGGGAGCTAAAGCGGCAGGAGTAAAGAGAATAAGAATCCATGATCTAAGGCATTCGCACATTTCTTTACTTATCCGCCTGGGTTTTCGGCTGTAGCCATTGGAAACAGGGTTGGACATGAGAGCCAGACGATCACATTTCATTATGCACATATGTTTCCGACAGAGCAGATTGAAATGGCGGATAAGCTTAATGAGGAATTTGTTCCGGGTACAGGGAATGGAGGTGATATTCAGTGAGTGGAGTTCATAAGAATCCGACAATCAGTTTTCGCATATCAGACTATGAAAGGCGTGAAATAGAAGCCAGAATTAAGGCAAGTGGAATGATGAAGAAAACATTTTTTACAAGATGCTGTATCTATGGTCGAATCTGTGTTGTAGGTAAGAAAGAAACAGTATATATGCTTGTGCAGACAATTGAGAAGATGCAGGCAGATATTCACAAAATGTATGATGAAATCATAGAAACAGGACAGATAAAAGAAAAAGAATCACCGGTTGATGGTGGGATTTATACAGATATTGAGCAACTGCAGCATGATTATCTTGCTATGATAAAAGCGGTTGTGGATATGCTGGATGGTGCAAAATACCTCTGGCAGAAATAGTGGCTTTCCTGACGGCAATCTGGAAAGCCACGGCAGATAACAAAAGCGGGCTTCTGTTACCCAAACACCAATTAAAGTATAACAGCAGCCCACTTTTGAGACAATGATTATTTACGAAAGTGAGGCAGACAGTGGAAACAAATACAGAATTAAAAATGATACACCTCTCTGAGGTTGAATCACAGCAGATTAAATGGCTGTGGTATCCATTTATCCCTTATGGAAAGCTGTCAATAGTGCAGGGAGACCCCGGTGATGGGAAATCTACGCTGATACTTAATATTGCAGCAAAGCTGTCAATGGGAGAATGTATAGATGAAAATATGAATATTACTGAGCCTGTAAATGTAATATATCAAACGGCAGAAGATGGACTTGCAGATACAGCAAGCCAAGACTTGAAGCAGCAAATGCAGACTGTAGCAGAATATCAATCATAGATGAGTCTGATAAGAGTGTTAGTATGACGGATGACAGGATAGAGGAAGCCATAAAAAGAGAAAATGCGAAATTGTGTATATTTGATCCGATACAGGCTTATCTTGGCGGTGATACTGATATGAACCGGGCAAATGAAGCCAGAAAAATGACGAAGAAGCTGGGCAGTATTGCTGAAAGAACTGGCTGTGCCATTGTTCTTATCGGTCATATGAATAAAGGCTCAGGAGCAAAGGCTGCTTACAGGGGAATGGGGTCCATTGATTTCTTTGCTGTGGCAAGGAGTGTAATGCTTGTCGGCAGAATAGAAGGGCAGAGTAATCTCAGGGCAATGATACAGATAAAGAATAATCTTGCAGCATTTGGTCATCCAAAAGCATTTGAATTGGCAGAGGACGGATTTCATTGGTTAGGTGATTATGAAATTACTGCTGATGAAGTACTGGGCGGTATGGTGCCAAAGGCAAGTAAACTTGAGATGGCAAAGCAATTTTTAAGAGAACAGGCAGAAAGAACACAGAAAATTTTAAGTACAGAGATTATAGAGCTTGCAGCACAGGAAGGAATATCGAAAAGAACACTTGAGACAGCAAAGAAGGAACTTAAGATAAAGGCTGAGCGTTGCAATAATAACTGGTACTGGAATTTGAGAGCATAAAAATTAACATCGCAACATTGCAAAGTGTCAGGTTTTGCGATCTTGAAGATTGCAAGATTGCAAAATATATAGACCTTGCGATGTTGCGGTCTTGAAAAGAAAGGACAATTACTATGACATTATTTGAAGAACTTGGTGTTGAGTATAAAGAAGCGGATGGCATTTTATATCCTCTTTTATCTGTTGATGAAGCAGAATACAATCTTACGGATATAGGGAAATATGGTCGGATGTGGCTTAGTTATATGGAAGAAAATGAACCTTCTGAGTATCATCATATGGCAAGAATGGGACAGCTTAGAAAGCGGGCAGAAGCAGTAAACGAAGAATCTTATGAACGATTGGACAATATTGAAGAGACTTGGTTGAAAAAGCATATGACGGGTAAAAAGAAAACATTTATGGAGCAGCTGTATTTGCGGAATCAGGCGAGAGCGATGGCAGAGGAAATCGTGATAAATGAGATTGTGTTTAAGTGCAGATGAGGTTTAAAAGGCTGATGCCAAAACCCTCGGAGAGCCCCCGCAGTTTTGTCAGTATGACGAAACTGCTAAGGGGTTATCATCTATGGCAGAGCCAAGATGATAACCGCACCTCTCCGACAGAAAAATACGAATAAGAAAGGACAAATGCCTATGGGAAATGTATCATACTCTGCTCATATAAGCAATGGCAAGAGTGCGATAACAAGTAAAAAAGCACTTGCAGGAGTTGCAAAGCATAACCTGCGTAAATATAAGTCTGCAGATTACAGCTCAGAAAATATAAGGCTGATTTATGGAACAACAGATTTGTTTCAGGATGTTAAGAGGGTATATCACAGAGAATTTGATGATGTGGTAAAGGAATATAACAGCAGACAGAAAAGAGAAGACAGAAAAGAGAAGACAGAAAGATAAAGGATTACTTTGAACATGTTGCAGGTCTTAATCAGGATATGGCAGTTGAGATTATCTTTCAATGCGGGGACAAGAAATACTGGGAAGAACATTGGAAAAATAAAGATTATATGTCTGAAGTATTTGATTATATTCTTGACTGCCTGCAAAAGCTACTGCCGGAGTTCAAGATTGCGAATGCAGTCATACACTTTGATGAAGCCAGTCCGCATATGCATGTGGTAGGCGTTCCAGTATGGGAAGGAGCAAAGCGTGGCTTATCTAAGAAAGTATCAAAAAGAAATGTATTTACACCGCAAACATTATCTGTGATTCTTCAGGATAAATTGAGAGCGGAGGCAAGTTATGGATTTGAATGTTATTTTAAGGAACAGCTGGCAGAGAAGAAAAAAGGTCGCAACCATGACTTGTTTGTGACGGAATATAAGGTGGCACAGGAGAGTAGGAAGCTTGCTGATATAAAGCAGCAGAACAATGAAGAGCAGGAGAAAAACACTAAACTGAGAAGCAATAACGCAAGCATATCATATCAGATTGCCACACAGGAACAACGTCATAGCAGAAATCTGGATGTTATAGCTGCTGATGAGGACAGGCTGGAGACAGTCAGAAGTAGTATTAATGCAGCGGAAAAGGAATATGCAAAATATGCGGATATGATTACGGATAAAAAGAATAATCTGGAACAGCTTTCTTCTAAGGAAAGTGAACTGATTGAAAGAACAAAAATTGCAGAGAGCGTATATGATATGTTCCGACAGGGTGGAACTGATGATGTCAGGGAGAGGCTTATTGATGTAATGTATGAGAACCAGAAGCTTAGAGAAGAAAATACGACATTAAAAGAACTGCTGGAAAAGGTGTATGAGTTTATGAAGCAGTTTGTAATTGATGGGGTTAATCTGCTGGAGAGATTTCTGGAGAGGGTGGGGAAGATGGTTGTAAAGAATAAAAATAAGTGAAACAGATAATAAAAAAATGATATTTTAAAATCTAAATATATGTGATATAATTAATGTATCGCTTAGAGCTTGAAAATACAGGAGACCAGTTAAATGGGTATTAAATTATTATTGAATGATTATTATGATTTACTTAAATTAATGCATGATAATGAAGCTATTATATTAGATGAAAAGGTGATACCTTTGACACAGCAGCAGATAGCAACGACATTAAATTACAGTAAGATGAAAGTTAATAGCATGTTTGGAGTGCTTCAAAAAGAAGGTTTTGTTGAACAAAAAACACGGGGCAAGTACGTTTTAACGGACACTGCGGAGAGTATAATAAAAACAATAGAAAAACTATCTGATTGACGAGTTAGTAAAAACAGGAGGACAAGATGGATTTAGATAGATTGAAGGATTTGATAAAGAAATATCGCGAAAATATGAAATATTATCACGATACAAAAAATGCCTATAATGAAACCGAATGTAGAGATGAATATATAAATCCATTGTTGGAGTGCTTTGGGTGGGATGTACAAAATGTACAAGGAAAATTACCTCAATATAAAGAGGTAGTTGTGGAAAGATTTTCTAATTATTCTGAAAGACCAGATTATACATTAACATTGAATGGAGTATCTAAATTATTTGTAGAAGCCAAAAAACCGAGTGTGGATATAGTTGTGGAAACAGAACCTGCTATTCAGGCAAGAAAATATGGTTGGAATGCAAATCATGCTATGGTGATACTAACAAATTTTGAAGATATGCTGATATATGATACAACAATAAAACCAGCACCTGGGGATAATGCAAGAACAGCTTTGTACCGAAAATATTATTTTGAAGAATACGCTAAAAAATTTGATGAGATCAATGCACTCGTTTCTAAAGAAAGTGTCTATAGTGGAGCATATGATGATTTTATAGCCAAGAATTTTCAAGAAAGTGAAAAATATCATACAAAGATCGATAACATTTTTTTAGAGCAGATTAATTCGTGGCGGTTAGAGATAGGAAGGTATTTGTATTCTAATAATGTTAGGTATCATGATGAACGTGTATTAAACGATGTGGTTCAGGAATTTATCAATCAGATTATTTTTTTACGTATATGTGAAGATAGAAAACTCCCGCTGTACAAGAAATTATATGAAATGACAAGCGATAAAACAGAGCTACAGAGGATATTAACAGAAACATTTAGGGAAGCTGATAAAAAGTATAATTCAGGCCTTTTTAAGGGAGAAAATCCTATATTCGACCTAAGCGCAGATGTTATATTTGATATGATTGAAATGTTATATTATCCTAAGACACCATACTTATTTAACATAATAGAACCAAGTGTTTTAGGAAAAATATATGAATCATTTTTGGCTGAAAGTTTAACAATATCTGGCGGAGAGGTTTTATTAGCTAAGAAAAATGAATATAAAAATAGATCTGTTGTTAGTACCCCAGTTGAAATTGTTAAATATATGGTAAAAAATACCTTAGATCCAATATGTAAAGGAAAGAGTCCAAAAGATATTGCTGAACTAAGAATAGCAGATATTGCGTGTGGTTCAGGTGTCTTTTTAGAAGAGGCATATCAGTTTATTATTGATTACTGTGAAAAGTGGTATTTGGAAAATAATCCTGATTATCTTCTTGAAATGGAAAATGGTAAGAAAAAATTGCCAATTGTTGATAAGCGCGAAATTTTAAAGAAGTGTATTTATGGTGTTGATATTGATATTCATGCAGTAGAAGTTAGTAAATTTTCTTTGTTGCTTAAGTTATTGGAGAATGAGACAGAACCATCAGTTAAAGAGGTAGCTCCTATTTTGCCAAATCTTGACGAGAATATTCTATCAGGAAATTCTCTCATATCTGATAAAGATGTTGAAAATATTGAATTATCAGTTGATGAATTGGTAAAGATGTCGCCATTTGATTGGAACAGTATTAATAATGGTGGAAAGTTTGATGCGATTCTTGGAAATCCACCTTATGTAAAGACTGAGGATATGAATGTGTTGTCAGGTGAAGCTGAATTTTCGATATATAAGAATAAGTACAAAACAGCATTTAAACAATTTGATAAGTATTATTTGTTTGTAGAGCAAGCATTTGAACTGCTGAAAGATTCAGGGGTATTGTGCTACATAATCCCAAATAAGTTTTATAAAATTGCATCGGGACAAGAACTAAGAAATCTTATTTGTGGCAACATATCTGAAATTGTAGATTTTGGAGATACACAGTTATTTCCGGATAAAACAATTTATAGTTCAATTGTTACCATTGGAAAAAGAGCTAATTCAAATGTAAAGTACTCATATGTTAAATCTGTAACTGATTTGTGGACAGGATATAATGTTAATAGTGTAGAAGTCAAAAATACAGATTTAACGAAAAATCCATGGAGTCTTACGACTGATACGAACTTTATGCAGCTTATAAGTGATATTCGGGACAAGGCGGTGCCTCTTTCTAAGGTGGTTAATATATTTAATGGTATTCAGACAAGTGCAGAAAGACCTGAAAAATTTTCGGATAAAAAGGAAGTATACTGGTTCGATTATTCTTGCATAGAATCAGAAGATGAAAAGTGTATTAATATTGAAAGATTCGGAGAACATTACAGTATTGAAAAAGATATCTTGAAGCCATATTTTAAGCCGACAAAAGCAAGTGAAAAGGGAATGAATACGTATTCTGTATTATCGACTGATAAAAAAATTATTTTTCCATATGATACAAAAGGAAAATTAATTGATATGGATACTATGCAGAAAAAGTACCCAGGAGCATTGAAATATTTGCTGGATTGTTATGACAGACTAGTTCCGAGATGTTTGAATAATGGAGTAGGCAGAGATGTTCCAGATGCAACAACAGATACATGGTATAAATATGGAAGGACTCAGGCTTTAACAGCATTTATTAATACACCTAAACTGATTGTTAGAATATTAAGTAAAGAGCCAATGTATGCATATGATAAAGATGATATGTTAATTGCATCTGGTGGAACAGCAGGATATTGTGCTATTAGTGAACTAGAAGATAAAGAGTATGATTTGGAGTACATCCAGGCATGGTTAGCACATCCATATACAGAAAAATATTTTCAAATGCAAGGAAGCGATTTTGAAAATGGATTTACCGCCAGAGGAACATTTTTGCTTAAGAAGTTGCCATTTATCAAATTAAATTTTTCAGATGCGAAACAAAAAAAGCTATATGATGATGTGGTACTAAAAACAAGAAAAATATATGCTTTAAATGAGCAAATGATAAAACGTCCCGATAAGGCATCTGTTAGAGTATTAGAAAAGGAAAAGAACAGAATAATTGTTGAGATACAAGACTTGATAGGAAAAGTATATCGACAGGAAATATAAGGTGATCAGATGAAACTAAAAGAAAATAATTCTGCTCAGAAATTAAGAGGGGCATATTATACGCCATTACCGCTTGCGGAGATGATGGTGAAATTGTTTTCAAGTGATGAATCAATAAAGACAGTTTTAGAACCTAGCTGTGGAGATGGTGTGTTTATAGATGCTCTTGACGATATGAAAATGCTGGAGCAACTTAATGATGCAACAGCAATTGAGATTGAGCAAGATGAGGTAGAAAAGTTAAAACATAGATTTGCCAATTCAAAAAAGATAGAAATAATTAATCGAGATTTCTTTGATTATTATGAAAACACATATGAAAAGAAATTTGATTTGATTCTTGGAAATCCACCATATATAAGATATCAGTATCTTGAAGAAAATCAAAGAATACTTATGTCAGAAATTTTAGTATCGCAGGGAATGAAATCTAATAGGCTTGTAAATACTTGGGTTGGATTTATGGTGGCTTGTGTAAATCTTCTTTCGGATAATGGAAAAATAGCATTTGTAATTCCAGCAGAAATTTTGCAGGTTGCATATGCAGAAGATTTAAGATTATTTTTGGCAAATCATTTATCGAAGATTACGCTTATAACTTTTGAAGAATTAGTATTTCCAGATATAGAGCAGGAAATAGTTGTTTTTATTGGAGAAAAAGGGACAGAAGAGAAAGGCATTAGAATTATTGAATTAAATAATCTAGATGACTTAAATGATTTTGATATTGATACAAATGGATTTCAGAAATTACAGCATGTACATGAGAAGTGGACAAAATATTTCACAAATAACCAAGAAAACGAATTAATATCAAAGATTCGCAAAGATAATCGTTTTCAGATGTTATCAGATACAGCATTGATAAATGTTGGAATAACAACTGGAAACAATAAGTATTTTTCTGTTAATGATAAGCTAGTTAAGCAATATGAATTAGAGAAGGTTGTTCGTCCATTAATAGGTAGAAGTGCACATGCACATAGTGTTTATTTTAATGAAGAAGATTGGAAAGAAAATGTTAATGCTGGTAAGGCTGCCTATTTGATTGATTTTCCAGAAGTTGAATATGAGAAATATCCGGATAAGCACAAGGAATACATTCATTTGGGAGAAGCAAATGGAGAGAATGAAGGGTATAAGTGTTCTATTAGAGATAGGTGGTATAGAATTCCATCTGTATGGGTGCCAGATGCGTTTTTTCTAAGAAGAAATAATCTTTATCCTAAGTTTGTGTTGAATTGTTGCAATGCTGTATCAACGGATACAATGCATAGAATCAAATTTAATGATGGTGTTGAGCCAGAAAGAATTTTATTGTCCTATTATAATAGTATATCTTTTGCTTTCACGGAATTGTGTGGCAGAAGTTATGGCGGAGGTGTACTAGAAATACTTCCTAGAGAAGTAGGAAATATATTAGTGCCTAAACTAGATGATATATCTATTGAAATTGTAAGGCAGGTGCTTAGAGAGGTGGATCGGATTGTAAGAGAAGATGAACCGATAGAAAATGCATTGGATATTGTCGATAAGGAAATATTAATTAATGGTATTGGAATTGAAGAAGCATTGTGTAAAGATGCAAGAACTATTTGGAAAAAGTTGCAGAGAAGAAGATTGAAAAGAGGGTAAATTATGTCATTACAAGATGAAATTGCAAAGAAATCTAGTGAGATTTATCGAGAGGCATATCAAATGTCAATAGGAGAACTAATAAATTTATATAGAGATGAAGAATTGGATATTCATCCGGAGTTTCAGAGAGTATTTCGATGGAGCGATTATCAAAAAACTAAATTGATAGAGTCGATTATGTTAAATATACCTATACCTCAAATTTTTGTTAGTCAAAGAGAAGATGGAACATGGGATGTGATTGATGGAGTACAGAGGCTGTCAACGATATTTCAATTTGTAGGTATTCTAAAAGATGAGGATGGAAAAGATATTTCTCCTTTAGTTTTAGAGGCTACCGATGATTTACCATCATTTGCTGGGATGAAGTGGCAGGGAAATGGTGAGTTGTCTTTTACAAAAGAACAACAACTAACACTTAAAAGAGCTAGGTTAGATGTTATTATTATAAAAAAGGAAAGTGATTCAAATACTAAATACGAGTTATTTCAAAGGCTAAATACAGGTGGTTCATTATTAAGTGATCAAGAAGTGCGAAATTGCCTGGTAATTATGAGTAATAGGGATATATATGAACTTATAGAAAAATTATCAAATAATATATCTTTTGAAAAATGCTTAAAGATTAGTGAGAGAAAATCAGGTGAACAATATGACCAAGAAATGATAGTTAGATTGTTGGTTGCAGATCATATTGATTGGAATTGTATATCTAAATATAAAGATTTTTCTGAATTGTTAGATAAAGAAGTGCTGAAAATATGTGATGATACAAACTATAATATAGAAGATATAACGGATAGATTTGAAAAGTCATTTGATTTGTTATCTGGTTTGTTTGGAGAAGACGCATTTAGAAAATTTGAGGATGGAAAATACACAGGCCCGTTTTTAGCGTCTGCATTTCAAACAATTGCATTTGGGGTAATGACTAATATTGAAGCAATTCTTAAAATAGAAGATAAAAATAAATGGTTGCAGAAAAAGGTTAAAGCAATCTATTTAGAGGAAACGTATATTAGAAATACTGTATCAGGAGTTAGAGCCATACCTAGATATAAGGAATTATCAATTTGGGGGAGAGAATATTTTAAAGGATGAAGATAAGAACTGAGGATGAATTTCAAGATGCAGTGGATAGTGAAACTGCATGGAGGAAGAAAGAACTTTCATCAATTTCATCTAATATTGCTACTTCAAAGAAAGCAGCTAAAATAACAGCTATACGAGCTGGAATTGCTTTATTGTATGCTCATTGGGAGGGATTGATAAAGAATCTTGCTACATATTATTTGTGTTATGTATCATTTCAAAATTGCAGATATGATGAATTGAAATGTAATTTTATGGCGTTATCAATAAATAAGGAAATTAAGTTATTTAAAGAAAGTAAAAAGGCTTCTATACATAATCAAGTAGTTAATAAAATAAGGACAGAAGGTAGTTATAAAGCAAAAATTCCTTATGAAGATGTTATCAAGACAGGCAGTAATTTAAATTCAGAGGTTTTTATTGAAATAATGGAAACCATTGGCTTGGATTATGCAGAATATGAGCCAAGTTTTGTTATGATAGATGAGGTTCTATTAAAAATGAGAAATGAAATTGCACATGGAGAGAGACTTGAGAGTATAGATTTAGATGAGAAGCGCTTTAAAGAGATATATGATGTAGTAACAGATTTAATGAATAAATTTGTCGCGCAAATTACTAATGCGGTTTATTTAAAGGAATATAAAAATGAATATTGTACAACAAATAAAATAGATAGGAAAGGTTAATTATAGATATGGATGAAATGTATGCAAACGAGTTGATAGGGTTAGGAAGATCATTAACAGAATTAGCAGTTAAAGGAACTGCAACAGCTATTTCAAACAAAATTAAAACTATAAAAGATGAAAAAAATGCGGAGAAATTGCGAGCCACATATGATGAAATTATAAATGAATTATTAAATGAAAGGGAAGAAGCAGTTAGAATTGCTCAAGCATATAAATCTGAATTAGATAAAGTAGTGATTAGCGATGATGATATAGCACATTTGCATAATACAGTTTCTAGAATATTGGAATTGTTAAAGAATAGTGGCTCAGTAGAACAAAGTGGAGTTACTAAACAATTGGAGACATATGAACAAATAAAAGAATTAATTAGTGTAGACACGCTTAAAACAATGCAATTATTAGGATTTAATTATAAGTCTGCAATTGGAGAACCATTAACAATGATGCTTAGAAATTTTATTTTATCAAAGGTGGCTGAACCTGATTCGCTAAAGGCTTTTGAAAAAATGGTAACCCCAGAGATGGTTGAAATCCTCAAAGATGATACGGCGTATGCTAATTTTAAGAAAATAATGGGAATGGATAATAACCATAATTAAAATTTAAGTATCATATGTGTGATACCCATATGATACCTGAATTTTTGAAAATATAAAATAATTGTGATAAAAGGCGAAATAATCGCCATTTAAAGTTCCAAGAATCAAGCTTTAGCAGGGATAATAGCTTTCTATGCGCCGAGTTTGAATAAGGGACAGAAATGCCGAAAGCCTGTATTTATGCGGGTTTCCGGCATTTGTTTTCTCAAATGGCTCTAGTTTGGCTCTATTTATGGGTGGAGTAATGACTTTCGTAAATCAATATATTGCTTTGCTAGGTTGATTAGGAGAAAAGATGACAGATAATGAAAAGAGATTTATAAAAAGTATATTTTCGGGAGACAGTAGTGGTCATGACTATTATCATACAATACGAGTATATAAACTGGCTACTAAAATCGCAAAACAGGAAAATGCAGATGTTAAAATAGTGCAGTTGGCGGCTCTGTTACATGATGTTGACGATATTAAGCTTTCTCCGGACACTTATGTTACCAAGAAAAATGCAGTTGATTTTATGACAATTAACAAAATAGATGGTAAAAGGATAGAGGCGGTATGCAAAATTATAGATGAGGTTTCATTTGCAGGAACTGATTCCGTCGTACCTGATACCATAGAAGGAAAATGTGTGCAGGATGCAGACCGACTTGATGCTATAGGAGCTATTGGAATTGCCAGAACATTCGCATATGGTGGTAGTAGGGGAAGAAAGATTTATGATCCGGAAATAAAATCTAAAATGGGAATGAATAAAGAAGAGTATCGGAATAATCAAGATTCTACAAGCATTAATCATTTCTATGAAAAGTTGCTTTTGTTGAAAGACATGATGAATACGACTGAGGGAAAGAAACTGGCAGAACATAGACAGGTTGTAATGCAGGAATTTCTGAATGAGTTTATGCTGGAATGGGAAGGGAAAATGTGATGGAAGTAAAATTTTATGATACAGTTAATGATGAACTATTGAAATTTGCAGTAATTATCTCACAGAGTAACGGCAAGTGGGTATTTTGCAAACATAAAGAAAGAGATACATATGAAGTGCCGGGAGGGCATCGAGAAACAGGCGAAAATATTCTCGAAACCGCTAAAAGGGAACTCCAGGAAGAAACAGGAGCAGTAAAATATGAGATAAAGCCAATCTGTGTATATT
>ERZ791801.1234-NODE-1234-length-17981-cov-2.600748_pt1 | contig 17981 bp, 9 predicted proteins | sample MGYA00510309_ERZ791801 | MGnify/ENA primary metagenome ERZ791801 (study PRJEB30046, sample SAMN00791979) | human gut metagenome | study: EMG produced TPA metagenomics assembly of the A metagenome-wide association study of gut microbiota in type 2...
CTTTCTTTCCAATTCTTGCAAATATTTGAGGAATTTGCAAGAATTGGAAAGATTATGTGATAGACTTAACTGTTTTATCAAAAAGTTCTCCTTTTACATATCCTTTCTTTACTTTATTAAGTGATATTTCATCAACCAGTTTTCTTTCCACAAGACCGTCAATATCATTTTTGGCGGTAGTATGAGTAATAGAAAACCTGTTTTGTAGCTCTTTCACGGTGAATAATATTTTAGGATTATCATTAATAAGCCTAAGAATATCTGCTTGACGTTCGTTGATATTATCTAACTTATAGAATACGGAAGCTTGATGTTTCTGCTCTAATTTACGTTTGATATAAGTTTGTAGTTCTTTGAAGGCAAGCTCCAGTACTCGCAGGTTGTAAGCTATGAAATATCCCATGTCTTTTTCATCAGCTTCCGTATATAAATAAGCATTCTCATAGGATTTTTTTGATTTGGCAATTACCCTTGAGATGGATAAATATTCAGTTAACCAATAACCGCTTTTGAGCATATACCAATAGAATAAAGCTCTTGCAGTACGTCCGTTCCCATCTACAAATGGGTGCATATAGGCAATCATAAAATGAATGATAATACCTTTGATAATCGGATGAATAAATACTTTGGTATTATTTTCATTGAAGAATATGCATAAGTCTTCAATAAATGGAAGAATATCTTTATATGAAGGTGGTGTATGTACCACCTCATGTGTGATAGCATCTTCCACTACTACTTCATCATTCGTCCTGTATGCCCCTGCATCGGCAGGGTTTTCTAACGTTTTTTCGGTCATTAAGACATGAATATGCCGTAATAGCTCAGATGATAGTGGGGTCTGTATATTTTGGGTTATAAAACGTATGGTTTGATAATTATTAAATATCATCTGTTGCGATTTGTCCTGTGGGGAAAGGCTTTTTCTTAGCATTTCCTTGGCTACTTTTCTGGTTGTCGCCGCTCCTTCCATTTGACTGGAGGATATTGCTTCTTCCATTAATGAGCTAATCAGATATTGTTCTTTGTTTTCTACTGGAATGATTGAATTGCTTCCCCAAGAACCGCCGAAGTTCATATCAAACTCGTGGCACATCCGTTGCATAGCATTGGTTATACTGATAGATATGCCGTACTTCTTCCATACTATGATTCGTTTCGCTCTCCGCGATGCTTTTATGTAACACCATAATTCTTTGCTGGATATACCTTCTGGAGTCTTTTGATACTTTACATCAGACCAATAACTATACTTATCATTGTTTTTTTCTATGATTGCCTTGAGTTTTTCAAGCGGATCAGTGAGAAGAACTTTCAAATATTCTTCCTGACTAATTTGAGGAGGGAGTTCAATCATAATATCATCCGTTTATATTATATTTTAGTCTACAAATATAATTCTTTTCTTTCCAATTCTTGCAAATATTTGAAGAATTTGCAAGAATTGGAAAGAAAAGAATGTGATATTGAGAAATACTGCCCGAAAAGTATATCATTAGTAAATTTATTGCTGCTTTTTTATCCATTCAGTCATGTCTTTCAGGACTTCCGGATTTATTGTCTCTTCCAATTGTCCGTATTCGGCTAAAGTTCCTTTCTCACAAGTTTGAAACAGGTGGTTCAGTTTTGGATAGACTTTGATTGTCACATTCTTGTTTCCGTTCTCGCTGATGTGTTGCCTGATAGCAGTCAGATTCATATCGGTATCTACTTGAATGTCTTTTTCTCCGTTTAATGCTAAAACCGGGCACTTTATTTTTTTCAGACTTGCAGTCGGATCGTATCTCATAAAGTGGAGATACCACGGCGAGGTCATGGAGTTTATTTGGGCAGATAGTTGTTGTACGGTATTCAGGTCTTTCAACTGTTCAGCAGACATGGTTCTGGTAACATCAGCGTAAACTTCTTTTCTGATTTCATCCGACGACTTGTCCGTTTGCTGTAATAAAGAGTATCTGTGGCGAACGGATGGTTTCATTGTCTGCCACACCGGATCGGGCATCCCTTGGGACTTGGAAATCAATTCAACTTGTTTAAGCATCAAGCTGTCACCTCGCACGGCAGCTCCTGCCAATGATATGATAAATGAAATGTTGGAGTCTTTGGCGGCAATATCAAATGCGATTGTTCCACCGCAGCTATGTCCGATAATGCCGATTTTCCGGGTATTAATTTCTTTTCTGCTGCGTAGATAGTTCAGCGCTGCTTCCGTATCTTTTGCGAAATCTTCGTTGGTAGCACTTGCATAATCTCCTTGCGAAGCGGCTGTGCCACGATCATCGCATCTTAGTACGGCAATTCCGTTACGTGTCAGATAATCGGCGATAACAAGAAATGGTTTATGACCCATGATTTCTTCATCTCTGTTTTGAGCACCACTTCCCGTAACCAATACTACAGCCGGAAATTTATTCCCTTTCTCCGGAAGGGTTAATGTGCCTGCCAGAGTGATTCCGTCCTGCGTATTCTTTACGCTGACTTCTTCGACCTTATAAGGAAAAGGTGGCTGAGGCTCCTGCGGGCGTTTAGGCCCGCTAAACTCTCCTTTCGTCAGATTCAATGGGAGGGGCATTCCTTGTGTGAATGTGCCGGTAATGGTTTGGTCGGCATTCAGCTTTCCTTTATAAGAGGCATGGATAATCGGTATCTGAACAGTCAGTGTAGAGTCTTGAAAAGAAGTTATTTTCGTTTTTATATCTTTGGTTCCCTGATCGGGGCTGTCAAGAGTTGTCACATAAGTCCCCTGTTCCGTATGTTTGATATGGAATACAATGGTTAACGAACCGGCAGGAAGGGAGAGTTTACCATGCCATGTACCCGAAATGTCTTGTGCGGAAAGATGTGAAGGAACTGTCAGTTCGATTAAAAAGCCGATGAAAGCGATGAGCATGAAACAACGTTTTGAAGTTTTCATAGGAATGAAATTTGGGTTTATAAATGACATTTGCAGATCAGAGATGTAGCATTAAATGCCTTTCTTTGATGACAAAGATATGCTTTTATATTAGATAACTTCTTTTTTTGTGGATATATTCAGTGGCATGAACCGCCATTTTCATAAAGGAGCCATTTTCCGGATATTCGCAATAATATTCCGTAGAAATAATGTCGGTTTCTGAAAGACTTTTATCTTTGCAGATATAATACATATGGCGCTATGAGAAAGATTATTTTGATTTTCGTGACAATTGTTCTTCCCTGTTTGCTTTGCGCAAGAAATGATGATAAGAGTACAGATATGCTGCTTCGTGAGATTGACGGAATTATCAGGAACCGTCAGACTTACGGTGCAGAAAAAGAAGCACGTATCTCCGATTTGAAGAAGTTGCTGTCCGAGGCTACCTCCGATGAGCAGCGTTATGGATTTTGCGGCAGGCTTTTCGACGAATATCGGGCTTATAATTTGGACTCTTCGTATGTATATGCACAGCGGAAGCAGGAACTGGCTTCTCATTTGAACAAACAGGATTATCTGGATGATGCCGCCATGAATATGGCAGAGGTGATGGGAACCACCGGAATGTACAAGGAAGCTCTGGAACAGTTGGGACAGATAGACAAGAAAACCCTGTCTGATTATCTCTATCCCTATTATTACCACTTGTATCGTACTATTTACGGGTTGATGGGAGATTATGCCGTCACCGAGAAGGAGAAAAAAGAGTATTACCGGATGACGGACCTGTATCGGGATTCCCTTTTACAGACTAATGCCTCCGACTCATTGGGCCATGTGCTGGTGATGGCCGACAAATGCACCGTACACGCCCAATATGACCAGGCAATAACCATGCTGACCGACTTCTACCGGAAACCCTCTTTGGACGATCATTCCAAGGCGCTGATTACTTATACCTTATCAGAAGCCTATCGCCTCAAAGGAGACAAGAAAGGGCAGAAACACTTTCTGGCTCTCTCGGCCATCGCCGATTTAAAATCGGCAGTCAAAGAATACGTCTCCCTGCGGAAACTCGCCTCTCTTGTATATGAAGACGGAGACATTGACCGTGCATACAACTATCTGAAATGCTCGCTCGAAGATGCTACGCTCTGCAACGCCCGCCTTCGTACACTGGAAATCTCACAAGTCTTCCCCATCATCGATCAGGCTTACCAGCTGAAAACCAAGCGCCAGCAACAGGAAATGAAGATATCTCTGATTTGTATCAGTCTGCTTTCCGTCTTTCTGCTGGTGGCTATATTCTTCGTTTACAAGCAGATGAAGAAAGTGGCTGCTGCCCGTCGGGAAGTGATTGACACGAATACGCTTCTGCAAGAGCTGAACGGTGAGCTTCATGACTCCAATTCGCAACTGAAAGAGATGAACCATACCCTTTCGGAAGCTAACTATATTAAAGAGGAATACATCGGCCGCTACATGGACCAGTGTTCCACCTATCTGGATAAGATGGACTTATACCGTCGTTCTCTGAATAAGATTGCGGCTGCCGGCAGGGTAGAAGAGTTGTATAAAGCTATTAAATCCTCCCAATTCCTCGAAGAAGAGCTGAAAGACTTCTACGCAAACTTTGATATGACCTTCCTGCAACTCTTCCCTAACTTTGTGGAAGAGTTTAATGCGTTACTTGTCGAACCGATGCAGCCCAAGCAGGGCGAACTGCTGAATACCGAACTTCGTATCTTTGCCCTGATTCGTCTGGGGATTACGGATAGTACCAAGATCGCCCAGTTCCTCCGCTACTCTGTGACCACTATTTATAATTACCGGACACGTGTCCGCAACAAGGCACTCGGCGAACGGGATGAGTTTGAGGCTAAAGTAATGAAAATAGGGAAGGTGGAAGAGTAAGAAATCCACTACTTTTTTAGCACGGTCGCTATTCTATAATATTCTTATTATTAGTGTTTTATGCTGTTTTGTACTGTATAAACCACTATATTTTTGCTATCTGGCAAAAGAAGCGCATTTAATTGTGGATACTTTTGTTTCAGTGAAAACAAAAAGTAATCCTAATATTAACTTTAAATTGATGTACATGGAACAGAGTATAAAGTCGAAAGGCTTTGAACATCGCCTCCTATTAATAATGTGGGGCTTGTTACTATCTCTTAGTGCATTCGCACAGCAGATTACAGTAAAAGGACATGTAGTGGACGCCACGGGCGAACCGGTGATCGGAGCCAGTGTGATAGAAGGCAAGTCCACGAACGGCACGATTACCGATATCGACGGTAACTTCTCATTAAATGTTTCTGCTAACAGCGCATTGACCATTTCTTTTGTCGGCTATAAGACGCAGACTGTTTCGGTGAACGGAAAAACCGCACTGAAAGTAACCTTGCAGGAAGATACCGAAGTATTGGACGAAGTCGTTGTAGTAGGTTACGGAACGATGAAAAAGAGCGACCTGACCGGCGCCGTATCTTCCGTAGGAGTCAAAGATATCAAAGACTCTCCGGTAGCCAATATCGGTCAGGCAATGCAGGGAAAAGTATCCGGCGTGCAAATTATCGATGCCGGCAAACCGGGGGACAATGTAACCATTAAAATCCGTGGTCTGGGCACGATCAACAACAGCAACCCGCTGGTGGTGATCGACGGAATCCCTACCGACTTAGGTCTGTCTTCTCTGAATATGGCCGATGTGGAACGGGTAGACGTGCTGAAAGATGCTTCGGCAACTGCCATCTACGGTTCGCGCGGTGCCAACGGTGTAGTGATGATTACCAGTAAACGCGGTGCCGAAGGCGCCGGAAAGGTAACGGTCAATGCGAACTGGGCGATACAGAATGCAACTAAAGTGCCTGATATGCTGAATGCCGCCCAATATGCAGCATTGAGCAATGACATGCTCTCAAACAATGACGATAACACCAACCCTTACTGGGCAGACCCTTCTTCATTGGGAAAAGGAACCAACTGGCTCGACGAGATGCTGCGCACGGGAGTGAAGCAGAGTTATTCGGTCAGCTATTCCGGCGGCACGGAAAAGGCGCATTATTATGTGTCCGGAGGTTTTCTCGATCAGTCCGGCATTGTGAAGAGTGTCAATTATCGCCGTTTCAATTTTCAGGCGAACAGTGACGCCCAAGTCAACAAATGGCTGAAATTCACCACCAACCTCACATTCAGCACAGATGTAAAAGAAGGAGGAACATACAGTATCGGTGATGCGATGAAAGCCCTTCCCACCCAACCGGTGAAGAATGACGACGGCAGTTGGAGCGGTCCCGGACAGGAGGCGCAATGGTACGGAAGTATCCGCAATCCGATCGGTACGCTTCACATGATGACTAACGAGACGAAAGGATATAACTTCCTCGCGAACATCACCGGAGAGATCACCTTCACTAAATGGCTGAAACTGAAAAGTACCTTCGGCTATGACGCCAAGTTCTGGTTTGCCGACAACTTCACGCCGGCATACGACTGGAAACCGAATCCGGTAGAAGAATCTTCCCGCTACAAAAGCGACAACAAATCATTCACCTACCTGTGGGACAACTACTTCGTATTCGATCATACTTTTGCAAAGAAACACCGTGTAGGTGTGATGGCAGGTTCTTCCGCACAGTGGAATAACTACGATTATCTGAACGCACAGAAAAACATCTTCATGTTCGACAATATCCATGAGATGGACAACGGAGAAAAGATGTACAGCCTTGGCGGCAGCCAGAGCGACTGGGCACTGCTTTCACTGATGGCACGTCTCAACTACTCATACGAAGACAAATACCTGCTGACGGCTACCGTACGTCGTGACGGCTCTTCCCGCTTTGGTAAGAACAACCGATGGGGAACATTCCCTTCCGTATCTCTGGCTTGGCGTGTTTCTCAGGAAGACTGGTTCCCGAAAGATAACTTCCTGATGAACGATCTCAAACTGCGTGTCGGATACGGTGTGACCGGTAATCAGGAAATCGGTAACTATGGATTTGTCGCATCCTACAACACGGGTGTCTATCCTTTCGGAAACAATAACTCCACTGCTTTGGTATCTACCACTCTCTCCAATCCGAACATCCATTGGGAAGAAGTGCGCCAGGCCAACTTCGGAGTGGACATGAGCCTGTTCGATTCGCGTGTCAGCCTTTCACTGGATGCTTATATCAAGAATACGAACGATATGCTGGTGAAGGCTTCCATCCCCATCACTTCGGGCTTTGAAGATACTACCGAGACTTTCACCAATGCCGGCAAGATGCGCAACAAAGGAGTGGAAATGACATTGCGTACCATCAACCTGAAAGGCATCTTCTCCTGGGAATCCGCTTTAACGGCTACCTACAATAAAAATGAGATTCTGGACCTGAACAGCGAAACTCCGATGTTTATCAACCAGATAGGCAATTCATACGTGACCATGCTGAAAGCCGGTTACCCGATCAACGTTTTCTATGGATACGTTACCGACGGTCTTTTCCAGAACTGGGGAGAAGTCAACCGCCACGCCACCCAGCCGGGCGCAGCTCCGGGGGACATCCGCTTCAGAGACTTGAACAACGACGGAGTGATTAACGACGAAGACCGTACGATTCTTGGCAATCCGAATCCGAACTGGTTCTTCTCACTCTCCAACAACCTATCTTACAAAGGATGGGAACTCTCCGTTTTCCTGCAAGGAGTGGCAGGCAACAAGATTTATAATGCCAACAATGTGGACAACGAAGGAATGGCTGCCGCCTACAACCAGACCACAGCCGTACTGAACCGCTGGACAGGAGAAGGCACAAGCTACTCCATGCCGCGTGCCATCTGGGGCGACCCGAACCAGAACTGCCGCGTATCCGATCGATTTGTGGAAAACGGCTCGTATCTCCGTCTGAAAAATATCACCCTTTCGTATACACTGCCTAAAAAGTGGTTGCAAAAGATTCAACTGGAAAACGCCCGTATCTCCTTCTCTTGCGAGAATGTGGCGACTATCACCGGATATTCGGGCTTCGACCCCGAGGTGGATGTCAACGGTATAGACAGCAGCCGTTACCCTATCTCGCGTACATTCAGTATGGGCTTGAACTTTAACTTTTAAATCAGGAGGAAGAAAATGAAAAAGAAACTGACTTTTATAATGATACTTGTCGTACTTGCCTTGACATCGTGCAGTGATTTTCTGGATAAGTACCCCAAATACGGTGTGGACCCCGAATCGGAAGTGACCAATGAGATTGCCGTAGCACTGACTACTGCCTGCTATAAGACGTTGCAGTCGTCCAATATGTATAATCAGCGCCTGTGGAGCCTCGACATCCTTGCCGGCAACAGCGAGGTAGGTGCCGGAGGAGGAACCGACGGACTGGAAACTGTTCAGGCGGCTAACTTTATAGCGCAGAGCGACAACGGTTTTGCCCTGTACGTATGGCGTTCTCCGTGGGTAGGCATCGGACGTTGTAATATCGTGCTTTCCAATCTGCCTTCGGCTGCCATCTCCGATGAGATAAAAGACCGTTGCATGGGTGAGGCATATTTCCTGCGTGCTCATTACTACTATATCCTCGTCCGCCTTTATGGTGGCGTACCTTTGCGGTTACAGCCCTTTGAGCCGGGACAGTCGACGGATATTGCCCGCAATACGGTAGATGAAGTATATGCGCAGATTCTATCGGACTGTAAGAATGCGGTGGATATGCTTCCCCCAAAGAGCAGTTACGGAGAAAATGACAAGGGACGTGCCTGCAAAGAGGCGGCGATGGCTATGCTGGCAGATATTTACCTGACGCTGGCGCCCAATCATCGGGATTATTACAATGAAGTCGTTACGTTGTGCGACCAGATTACTGCGATGGGATATGATTTGTCTCAGTGCAAGTATGCCGATAATTTCGACGCTACGATCAATAACGGTGCGGAATCCCTTTTCGAAGTACAATACTCCGGCAGTACGGAATACGATTTCTGGGGAGGGGACAACCAGTCTTCCTGGCTGTCGACCTTCATGGGACCCCGCAACTCCGGCATGGTGGCAGGCGCTTACGGATGGAATCTGCCTACGGAAGAATTTATCAAAGAGTACGAAGCGGGCGATTTGCGCAAAGATGTGACCGTGTTATATCAAGGCTGTCCTGCTTTCGACGGCATGGAGTACAGACGTTCGTGGTCGGGTACAGGTTACAACGTCCGGAAGTTCCTTGTGTCGAAGACCGTTTCGCCGGAATATAATACCAACCCGAATAACTGCGTGGTATACCGTTATGCGGATGTCCTGTTGAAGAAGGCGGAAGCGCTGAACGAACTGGGACATCCCGACCAGGCTGCCGCACCTCTGAATATCGTCCGTCAGCGTGCCGGACTGGCGGATGTGCCGACTACCTTGAATCAGGAAACAATGCGGGAAAAGATTATTCACGAACGCCGGATGGAACTTGCTTTTGAGGGACATCGCTGGTTTGACATGATTCGCATCAATAATGGTAACTATGCGATTGAGTTCCTGAAATCCATCGGCAAGAATCAGGTGACGAAGGAACGTCTGCTGCTGCCCATCCCGCAGACAGAGATGGACTCTAACAATCTGATGACTCAGAATCCCGGTTATTAATCGCCTTTACAATCATTCATTTAGACAGATCATATGATGAAGAAATATATATATCAGATGTTGTGCTCTCTTTTCATCGGCGGAGCGATGGTTTCCTGCGCCGAGGATTATATGGAGACGGACAAGGGACATGATACGCTGACTCTTACGGTGAATCAGCAGGAGATCGTATTGAACGAAAAGAATCACAGTCAGGAGGCGTTAACGCTTTCATGGACTACGGGAACGAACTACGGAAGCGGAAACCGTATTTCTTATACACTGGAAATAGCCAAGGCGGGAACCGACTTCGCCCGTGCCTATTCCGTAGATTTAGGAACGGGAACTTATCAGTGGACGAAGAAAACGGAAGAACTCAATCAGTTTCTGAACACGCAGCTAGGCGTCGGCTATGCCGAAAAAGTATCGCTGGAAGCACGCATTACCGCTACTGTTGCCGGAATGGAAGAAAAGGAGCAGCGTGCCACAGTTTCGCTGGATGTGACTACTTATCAACCGGTTACTCCGACGCTTTACCTCATCGGAGAAGCTGCCCCGAACGGATGGAGCGCCGATCGGGCGACGCCTATGGAGCGCACGGACAACGGACAGTTTACGTGGACAGGAAAGCTGAATACCGGTGTATTCAAGTTTATAACGACATTGGGAGAATTTCTTCCGTCCTACAACCGGGATGCCGCTGCCGGAGAAGAACTACGGCTTATCTACCGCACATCGGGCGACGAACCGGACGAACCGTTTACAGTCAGCAAGGAAGCGACCTATATAGTCAAGGTAGACCTGCTCGACCTGACAATGACCATGACCGAAACGGAAAACATCGGATGGCGCTTTGAAGAATTCTATATTGTCGGCTCCTTTACCGGCGACAATGGCTGGGGATTCGAGGCACTGTCTAAAGATGCCGTTCAGATGAATCTGTTCCATTATGGTGCCGTGATTCCGTGGAAGGCGGACGGTGATTTTAAGTTTACTTCCGTGACGGACTTCGGTCAGTCGGATGCTTTCTTCCATCCCACTGAAGGGAACGCTCCGTATACTTCCACTTCAGTTGTATTGGGAGGTGAAGACAATAAATGGCAAATGAAGGAAAGCGAATGCGGCAAGGCCTATAAAGTGCTGTTCCTCACAGCCAAGGGAAAGGAAAAGATGCTGATGCGTCCGTTTACCCCCTACGAAGGACTGTATCTGGTAGGCGATGCCACTCCGAACGGATGGAGCATCGACAACGCCACCCCGATGGCTAAAAGTGCCGACAGCCCTTACATCTTTACCTGGAGCGGTACACTGAATACAGGGGAGATGAAGATCTCCTGCGACAAGCAGTCCGACTGGAACGGAGACTGGCTGATGGCGGACAAGAGCGGAAAGGCACCGACCGGTGAAGTGGAGACAGCCTTATTTACCAGTAAAACGGATGCGGAACTGAAGAATATGTATCCGGATACAGACCTCGGCAGTCTGGACAATAAATGGAATATTCAGGAAGCTGGCTCGTATCGGATTACGATTGACCAGTTGAAAGAAACGATTTCAATTGTAAAACAATAAACAAGTATTCAAGATGAAGAAGATAATATATTTGGTGGCTGCCTTCCTGTGTCTGTCTTGCAGCGACGATCATGAATCGAACCCACAGAACGGAGGAGCGTCGGGCAGTGTGACCGAAGTAACTCCGGTGACATCGGACTTATGCGTGGAACTGACAACTGACAAGGCTTTTTATAAACCGAACGAGACAGTGACTTTCACTGCCGCCGATGCCTTGCCTGCCGGAACAAAGGTACGCTATCGCCTTTTGGGAGAAATAGTCGGAGAAGAACCGGTCAGCGGTACGAACTGGACATGGAAGGCTCCTTCCACCGATTTCAAAGGATACATGGCAGAACTTTACCGGCAGGAAAACGGTACGGATGTCATCGTCGGTACGATTGCGGTAGATGTATCCAGCCATCCGGCACGTTTCCCCCGATATGGCTTCGTGGCAGATTTCGACGGAGTCAAGACAGAAGAGAAAACACTGGAAGAGATGGCCTATCTGAACCGCCATCACATCAACTGGGTACAGTTTCAGGACTGGCACAATAAACATCATTGGCCGCTGGGCGGCACACGCACGCAGTTGGACGAGGAATATCTCGACATTGCGAACCGCCCTGTCCATACAAGCTCTGTGAAGAATTATATCAAGGCACAACAACATTTTGGAATGAAGTCCATGTTCTATAATCTTTGTTTCGGGGCATTGAAGGATGCGGCTTCCGACGGGGTGAAAGAAGAATGGTATCTGTTTAAGGACGCTTCGCATACCACGAAAGACAGTCACGACCTGCCAAGCGGATGGAAGAGCAATATCTATCTGGTAGATCCTTCCGACAAGGAATGGCAGCAATATATGGCGGAACGGAATGACGACGTGTATGCGAACTTCGCCTTCGACGGCTATCAGATCGACCAGTTGGGCAAGCGGGGAACGCTTTACAACTACAACGGTACACCGGTCAACCTCCGCGAAGGATATGCTTCTTTTATCGAAGCCATGAAGCAGGCGCATCCCGACAAGAGTCTGGTGATGAATGCCGTAAGCCGCTACGGTGCCCGTCAGATCGGAGAAACCGGTAAAGTAGATTTCTTCTATAATGAGATGTGGGCGGATGAGGCGGACTTTACCCATCTGAAAGCCGTCCTGTATGAAAACGGAGTGTATGGCAATAATCAGCTGAATACGGTTTTCGCTGCCTATATGAACTATAATAAGGCGGATCATCGGGGAGAGTTCAATACAGCGGGCATCCTGCTGACGGATGCGGTGATGTTCGCTTTGGGTGGCTCGCATCTCGAACTGGGTGGTGATCATATGCTGTGCAAAGAATATTTCCCGAACGACAACCTGACGATGAGCGAGGAACTGAAAACGGCAATGGTTCACTACTACGACTTCCTCACGTCTTATCAGAACCTGCTCCGCGATGGCGGAACGGAGAACAGCATCGCTATGAACTGTACCAACGGAGAAATGAAACTCAACGTATGGCCTCCAAAGTTGGGGTCGGTCACTACCTACGCCAAGCAGGTAGACGGCAAGCAAGTAGTGCATCTGCTTAACTTCTCGCAGGCGAACAGCCTTAGCTGGCGGGACGTGGACGGCACCATGCCCGAACCTGCCCTGATCACGAAAGCGGCCTTGCAGATGAACCTGCCCGCCAAAGTGAATAAATTGTGGGTGGCATCGCCGGACGTACACGGAGGAGCTTTGCAGGAACTGGCATTTACGCAGGAGAACGGGGTAGTCTCCTTCACACTGCCTGCCTTGAAATACTGGACAATGATTGTAGCTGAATAAGGCAGTTGCAACGGAATAACTAAAACGATAGGTATGAAGATTAGATATAAGTTTGGGGTGTGGATGTTGTGTCTGATGTTTCCGGCGTTGGTCTGGGCAGAAAACGCAAAAAGTATATGTACCTCTTTTACGCAGCAGGGACGTCAGGTGACTTTTCACCTGGCGGACAGTGCCGCACTACAACTGCAACTTTGCAGCCCTTCCGTGGTAAGAATCTGGTTCTCGCCGGACGGGAAGCTGCAACGGAGAAACGCTTCCTTTGCCGTGATCAATGAAGAACTGGAAGATGTGGGAACGGTTCATGTGGACGAACAGGCCGCCTGCTATGAGATATTTACCTCGAAGCTGCGCATACGGGTGAACAAGTCGCCGCTTAGTCTCCAGATATTCGACAAATATCAGAAACTCCTCTTCAGCGACTATGCCGATAAAGGACACGTAAGCGAAGGCACGAAGAAGGTGGAATATAAAACGCTTCGCCGTGACGAGCATTTCTTCGGACTTGGGGAGAAGACCGGCAAGATGGACCGCAGAGGAGAATCTTACAAGATGTGGAACAGCGATAAACCTTGTTACAGTGTGGTGGAAGACCCTCTTTACAAGAGCATCCCTTTCTTTATGAGCAGTTACCGGTATGGTATTTTCCTCGATAATACGTATAAGACAGAATTTAAGTTCGGAACGGAAAGCCGTGATTATTACAGCTTCGAGGCGCCGGACGGGGAGATGATTTACTACTTCATCTTCGGCAAGGACTATAAGGAAATCCTGAGTCAATATGTAGGACTGACGGGCAAACCTATCATGCCTCCGAAATGGGCATTGGGCTTTGCGCAATGCCGTGGCCTGCTGACAAGCGAGAAACTGAGCCGCGAAATAGCCGAAGGCTACCGGACACGCGGCATCCCCTGTGATATAATCTATCAGGATATCGGCTGGACGGAACATCTACAGGACTTCGAATGGCGGAAAGGAAACTACGAGAACCCGAAAAAGATGCTTGCCGACCTGAAAGCAATGGGATTCAAGGTAGTCGTATCGCAAGACCCGGTCATCTCGCAAGCCAACAAGAAGCAATGGGAGGAAGCGGACCGTCTGGGATATTTTGTCAAGGACAGCACGAACGGGAAGAGTTATGACATGCCGTGGCCTTGGGGCGGAAATTGTGGGGTAGTGGATTTTACCTTACCTGCCGTAGCCGACTGGTGGGGAACCTATCAGCAGAAACCCATTGACGATGGCATCTCCGGCTTCTGGACGGATATGGGAGAACCCGCATGGAGCAACGAAGAGCAGACCGAACGCCTTGTGATGAAACATCATCTGGGGATGCACGACGAAATCCATAATGTCTACGGACTGACTTGGGATAAAGTGGTCAAAGAGCAGTTCGAGAAACGGAATCCGAACCGTCGCGTCTTTCAGATGACCCGTGCCGCTTATGCGGGATTGCAGCGTTATACGTTCGGTTGGACGGGAGATTGCGGAAATGGAGACGATGTATTGCAGGGCTGGGGGCAACTGGCTAATCAGATTCCGGTGATTCTTTCCGCAGGGCTGGGAGTGATTCCGTTTACTACCTGTGACATTACGGGGTATTGCGGAGACATCGAAGACTATCACCCCTTTGCGGAACTTTATACCCGCTGGATACAGTTCGGTGCATTCAATCCTTTGAGCCGTATTCATCATGAGGGAGATAATCCGGTAGAACCGTGGCTCTTCGGTCCGGAAGCGGAAAAGAACGCGAAGGAGGCCATCGAACTGAAATATCGTTTATTGCCTTATATCTATACGTATGCCCGCGAAGCTCATGATACGGGATTGCCCATCATGCGTCCTCTCTTTTTGGAATATCCGGCGGATATGGAAACGTTCTCTACCGATGGGCAGTTCTTGTTCGGACAAGAGCTGCTGGTAGCTCCGGTGGTGAAGAAGGGGGCACGTACGAAGAATGTCTATCTGCCCGAAGGCACTTGGATTGACTACAACAATAAACAAACAGTCTATACCGGAGAACAGTGGACTACCGTGGAAGCTCCCTTGTCGTGCATCCCGATGTTTGTAAAGCAGGGTTCCATCATCCCCACCATGCCGGTGATGAACTACACGCATGAGAAACCGGTCTATCCGCTGATCTTTGAAGTATTTCCGGCACCAAAAGGAGAGGAGGCCTCGTTCACTTTGTACGAAGATGAGGGAGAAGACCTCGGCTATCAACGGGATGAGTTTGCCAAAACTCCCGTTCGCTTCCGGACGGAGGAGGGTGGTTATCTTCTTTCGGTTGGTGCCCGTGAAGGAAAAGGGTATGCAGTGCCCGCTCCCCGAAACTTTATTTTCCGTATGTATCTGAAGACGGCTCCCAAAGGAGTTACCGTGCAAGGCAAGAAAGTAAAGAAGGTGAAGCCGGAACGTCTGGAAGAGAATCCGGACGATGACACTGAAAGTATGGTGTGGAGTTGGGATAAGGCGACCGGTATTTGCAGCCTTCGTATGCCGGACCGAGGGGAAGAAAGTCGGATTTCCCTGCGTTTATGACTTGAACTCAACGCCTACATAAAGATATAAATTTGAAGAATTGCTGTCATCTGTCACTAAACCTGTGACAATAGTCTGACAATTAAATCATAAGACCGTGACAGCAACCTGTGACAGCAGCGTGACGGAAAGATTTGCCGTCACGCTGTCATTCATTTCAGCTATTAATAAGCCGAGTTTGTTTTAAGGTATGAAACTACAGTTCCCATTGCTTGAAACTTTGGTTCCCATTACTTGAAACTATAGTTTCATACGCTTGGAACTTTTGGTTTCAAGCCTTTGGAACTACAGTTTCTCACTGATGAAACTCTAGTTTCAAGCAGTGAAACTAATTAAGAAATCAATTGATGAACTCGTAATCTGTCAGTTGATATCTTTTCTGCTTGTATTCTTTTGTTCTTTTAAGTTTTACCTTTCCTTTTGCAGCTTCCAGCGTTACTTCGTTGAATTGTCCTTTTTGGAAATCGTAACTTATACCGTCATCTTCGAGAAGGAGGAACGTTGCCGAAGGAGCGCCGTATACTTTGCAATGCAGATCGAATACGGTTTGAGCATCTACATAGGGGACAGGTGCGGCCAATGGCAATAACGTTCCCTGGCGGACGTAGAGTGGCAACTGATCTAATTCCGTCGTAATCTCATATTCACGGTTGCCTTCATATTTCTCATTGGTATTGAAGTTGTACCATGTTCCTTCGGGGAAGTAGACCGTTCTCGTTTTCTTGTTCTGGTATAAAGGGGCAGCCATCAATCCGTCTCCCATCATATACTGGTCACTGATAGTGCGCAAACGTTCATCTTTGGGATAATCCATCAATAACGGACGGAAAGGAGGTACACCTTCTTTATAATATGTATAAAAAGCACTGTACAGATAAGGAATCAGCTGCATACGCAGATTAATCAGTGTACGGGCATATTCTTCATACCTCTTTGCTTCCGGCAGGAACTCGCCACGTTCGTTCTTTCCACGGTCGAATTGCAGCCACGGAGCGTATTGCAGATACCATGCATTGACCATAGCCTGCGGAGAAAGAATCACCGTTTGCAGACGATGGAAGAAATCTTCGGCAGAATGTGCCTCACGCACTTCAGGACACCACAACAGTCCTCCGAATGCCGAGTTGCAAAGTGCCTGAATGTACTCTTTGGGATCGTATGTATCACTATAAAGTACGGCGTTGCGTGAAGACATGAACATACCGGACGACCGGTAATCCTGATAGGTGCGGGTATTTTTTTCACGATAGATACTGTCCATCGCATTCACATAAAGGGAACCGAATACCTGGTGCATCTTTTCTCCGTCGATGCCCGAAGGGAACTGTGCCATATCCGGGAAGCACCATGTGGCGGAAGCAAAAGATATGTTCGAGTTGTCACATTCGTCCAGTTTGAAGCCGGAGATGCCTTCTTCTATCAGTGTGCGGTGGTAATCGGTAAATATTTTGTGTGCTTCCGGCTGGATGAAGTCCGGTACCAGTCCGTTCCATACAAGGAAATCGCCTGAGTAGGGCTCCAGCGCCTTCCGGATGGGGGAAGAAGGATGAACATACGCGTGTTCCCACAGGTTTACTTTGTATCCTTTCTGCTGCAACTGGTCCAGCATTTCTTTGTGCCTTGGGAAACGGTCGTCGCTCCAGCGATAAGAACAGGAGTAAGTGGCCGTCTGCCATCCCGGTTCGAGTCCCAGTACGTCGCACGGAATCTGTTTCTCGCGGAAATAGTTGGCAAAACGCATGACGGAGTCCTGCGTCGCATCTCCTTTGACACGGTATTTGAATCCGAGTCCCCACATCGGAGGAAGACATCCGCCGCCGGAGAGGAGGTTGTATCTCTTGACTACATCCAGCACTTCCGGTCCGGTGATGATAAATACCTCAATGCCTTTGGCGCCGGGTACGTCGATATGGACTTTATTTCCGTTGCTTCTGTTCTTATACAAGTCTTCCGTGGTGGTAGCAATGTGTTTTCTTTCTTCCGTTTGTAGTTGACGACTATGCTCGGTTTTCTGATTGGAGCCGCATAGGAAAGTGGTATACCGTGCCGTGTTGACCAGAATACCGTACCCTTTGGTAGAGACGTAGAATGTCTGCGGAGCATGTGTATATCCGAGTCCGTTCAGCGGATTGTCGTTTACTATCGGGCGCTTGCGCAGGCCACGCTGACCGAAAGTTTCGAATTGAAGTCCGAAACCGTATATTTGTTCGTTGTCCTCCAGAGGGACTTCGATCAGACAGCCACGGTCGGTTATCTTTATTTGTACTTCGTCGGGGCTGAAGGGCGGCTTTGCAGCCGGAAGTTGTTTCATTGCTTCTACGGCAGGTTTCCCGCCGAATAAGGAATAAGGGGTAAAAGTGTCAATTTCTCCCGCTTGCAGCTTGATGATTCCCGGAGCAATTTCTTCTTGAGCGGATGCTTGCCCGGCAAACAGGAGACCTACTGTGGATAGAAAAAGGTTGAGTAATAGTTTTCTCATTATAGTTTATTTTATCATGGTTATATTAAAATAGACTTCTGAAATGCGATTTTCCACTAAAATGCAATAAAAGAATATTGCAAATATAGGAATAAAACAGATGCGGTATCAAGTA
>ERZ791801.1239-NODE-1239-length-17932-cov-2.951054_pt1 | contig 17932 bp, 9 predicted proteins | sample MGYA00510309_ERZ791801 | MGnify/ENA primary metagenome ERZ791801 (study PRJEB30046, sample SAMN00791979) | human gut metagenome | study: EMG produced TPA metagenomics assembly of the A metagenome-wide association study of gut microbiota in type 2...
ACGACCACGACCGTTCGCACCGCACGATGGCCCGCGACATCGGCTGGAACTACCTCCAGTCGACGCTCCCCAACTCGATCATCCTCAACTACGGCGACAACGACACCTTCCCGCTGTGGAACAATCAGGAGGTCTACGGCGTGCGCCCCGACGTGCGGATTATGAACACCTCCTACCTCGGCGGCGAGTGGTACATCGACGAGATGAAGACCAAGGCCAACGACGCCCCCGGCGTCCCCTTCTCGCTGCCCAAGCACAAGTACACCTTCAACAACGACATGATCTACGTCACCAACAGCATCGACCGCCCGGTGGAGATCAAGGAGGTGATCGACTTCGTGCGCAGCGACGACCCCCGCAGCAAGGTCAAACTCGCCGACGGCACGCTGGCCGACTACATCCCCGCCAAGCGCATCGCCCTGCCGGTGAACAAGGAGAACGCCCTGGCGTCGGGCATCGTGGCCGAAAAGGACCGCGACAAGATGGTCGACACGGTGTTCATCAACATCAAGAAGAATTCGCTGGACAAGAACCAGCTGATGATCCTCGACATGCTGGCCAACTTCGACTGGAAACGCCCGATCTACATGACGCAGGTCTACATTCTCCAGGACTTTGGGCTGATGGACTACCTCCAGTTCGACGGCTACGCCTACCGCCTGGTGCCGATCCTCACCCCGACGCAGAACCCCTACGAGATCGGACGCATCGACGCCGACTACGCCGCGCCGCTGCTGCGCGACACGTTCCGCTACGGCAACCTCAAAGACCCGCGGGTCTACGCCGACTACTTCATCCAGTACAACCTTTCGGCCTCGCACGCCCGCGACGCCTTCGCCCGCGTGGCCAAGGAGCTGCTGCGGCAGAACCGCGTCGCAGAGGCCGTCGAGCTGCTCGACCTGGGGCTGGAGCGGATGCCGACCTCGCAGGTGCGCTTCACCGACACCAACACCTACCCCTTCCTGGAGGCCTATTACGCCGCTTCGGCCATGGGCGACAAGGAAGCCGCCGCGAAGGGCGACGCCCTCTTGAGGGAGTATGCCCAGACGCTGATCGAATACATCGAGCACTACCTCCGTTTCGAAGGGGCGCAGGGCGACATGGTCTCGGGCCTTATCGACGAGAAGCTCGACCAGCTGGGCGACATCTACTACCTGGCCAGCTACGCCGACCGCAAGGAGGTGGTGGCCGAACTGAACGACTACTACCGTTCGCTGGGGGTCTCCGAGGAGAACCTGATCGACGTGGGCGACAAACGCCAGCAGCCCGACTCGGCGCTGCTGCCCGCCGCGAAATAACCGGAACCGGAAATGAAATAACGCACGTAACGCTTCTGTTACGTGCGTTATTTTTATGCGGCCGCCCACCCGGAACGGATTTCGGGCAGGCCAAAATCCGGTTCCGCGGTTAAAACCGACATTTTTTGAGCCTGAACACTCCCAATTGCCCTCACCTTTCACTATATTTGCAAAATAAACCGTTTTTCACGAATCCAAACCCTGAACTTATGCCGCTTTTCATTCCGGAAGACTATACGGCCAAGCTCGCTCCCGAAACGATGGAGCAGGCCATCACCTATCTCAAGGAGATTTTTCCCGACATGCTGGCCCGCCGCCTGCGCCTACGCCGCGTCACGGCGCCGTTGTTCGTCCTTTCGGGCACGGGCATCAACGACGACCTGAACGGCGTGGAGCGCGCCGTGTCGTTCCCGATCCGCGATCTGGGCGACCGCCGGGCCGAGGTGGTGCACTCGCTGGCCAAATGGAAACGCATGAAACTGGGGACCTACAAGATCGCCCCGGGATACGGGCTGTACACCGACATGAACGCCATCCGCGCCGACGAGGAGCTGGACAACATCCACTCGCTCTACGTCGACCAGTGGGACTGGGAACGCACGATGCGCCCCGAAGAGCGCAACCTGAACTTCCTGAAAGCGACCGTCGAAACGATCTACGAGGCGATGAAAGCCGTCGAGGAGGAGGTTTACGAACTCTATCCGCACATCACGCCCATACTGCCCGAGCGAATCACGTTCCTGCAGGCCGAGGAGTTGTTGCAGGAGTTCCCCGCGCTGACGCCCAAGGAGCGCGAGCAGGCGGCGGCCCGCAAATACGGCGCGCTGTTCCTCATCGGCATCGGCGGCGAACTTTCCGACGGGCAGCGGCACGACGGACGCGCCCCGGACTACGACGACTGGAGCACCCCGACCGAAGGCGGTTACAAAGGGCTCAACGGCGACATCATCGTGTGGAACCCGGTGCTGGAGAGCGCCTTCGAACTTTCGAGCATGGGCATCCGCGTCGACGCCGAGGCCCTCGAACGCCAGCTTGCGATCTGCGGATGTCCCGAGCGGCGCGAAATGGAGTTCCACCGCCTGCTGCTCGAAGGACGGCTGCCGCTCTCGATCGGCGGCGGCATCGGCCAGTCGCGCCTCTGCATGTTCTACCTGCGCTGCGCCCATATCGGCGAAGTCCAGGTCAGCATCTGGCCCGAGCGGATGATCGCCGAGTGCGCCGCCCACGGCATCCACCTCAAGTGAGGCGGCTCCTCGAAAGCGCCCCGGTCCCTCGCCGAAAGCCGACCGCCCCGCGGAAACGCTCCGGCTGCTCCGGATTAAGAAAAAGCCCCCGCTCTCGGAGCGGGGGCTTTGCTTATTTTCCGGCGGCAGGCTGGTCCGGAGTCTGGCCGTTCTTGTTCTTGTTGTAAAGGAAACGCTTGATCTTATGCGTGGGGGTCTTGATGAAATCCTCCTTCTCCTCAACGACCTCCGAGATCCGCGAAAAACGGTTGACCTTGGCGTTGACGAAATCCATGATCTCCTTCTTCAGCTGTTCGGTCTTGGCCTCCCAGGCCTCCTTCTTGCTCTCCCACTCCTCGCGCCAGTCGTCGATCATCGACTCGATCTCCTCGCGGTTGAAGTGCACCAGGGCGATCAGGCGGCCCTCCTGCTCCGTGACGATCGAATCGGCGATGCAGACGTGCGAGTTGAGCACCGTCTCGATGTCCTCGGGATAGATGTTCTCGCCGCCGGGACCCACGATCATGTTCTTCAGACGGCCCTTGATGTAGAGCCAGCCGTCCTTGTCCAGCTCCCCGAGGTCGCCCGTGCGGAACCATCCGTCGGCCGTGAAAGCCTCCTTCGTAGCCTCGGGATTCTTGAAATAGCCCACCATCGCACTCGGCGTGCGGGCCACGATCTCGCCCTGACGGGTCTCGGGGTTGACGTTCTCCAGCCGCAGTTCGACGCCCGGGGCCTGGGGACCGGTCGATCCCAGCCGCACCATCGAAGGGGCCGCGCCGGCCAGCAGCGGTGCGGTCTCGGTCAGCCCGTAGCCGATGGCATAGGGGACGCGGGCTTCGAGCAGGAATTTCTCGGCCCCGCCGTCGAGTTTCGCACCCCCGATTCCCAGGAAGCGCAGACGGCCGCCGAAGAGTTTCATCAGTTTCCCGCCCGCGACGCGGTGGAGGTAGCGGCGCATGAAGCCGATGCGGTAGAGCGTGCGCCAGAAGGAGTTGGAATTGAACTTGGCGAGCACCTGGTGGCGGTAGATTTTCTCGATGATCAGCGGCACGATCAGCATGACTGTCGGGCGGATCGCACGCAGGGCGGGCATCAGCACCGAGGCCGTGGGCGGACGGTCGAGGTAGACCACCCGCGCGCCCATCGAGAAGGGATAGATCATGCCGATGGAGCACTCGTAGGTGTGCGAGAGGGGCAGCACCGAAAGGAACGTGTCGCCGCCGTCGACCGGGAAGATCGAGGCGGAGATGTCGACCTGCGCGCAGAGCGCCGCATGGGTCAGCATCACGCCCTTGGGCTTCGAAGTGGTTCCCGACGTGTAGATGATCACAGCCAGGTCGTCGGGCCGGGGAACGCCCGTCGAGCCTTCCCCGCGGACGCGCTGCGAGATGACGCCGAGGTTCTTGGTGCGGACCGCCACGTTGAGCCGCTCGATGGTCTGCTTCGAGAGCTTGGTGAAAAGTTTGTCCGACACGAGCAGGGCCTTGGCCTCCGAATGCTCGATGATCATGTCCAGCTCCTCGCCCGAGAAGTCGGGCAGGATCGGCACGGCCACCATGCCCGCCGACGTGACGGCGAAATAGCTGATGCCCCAGTTGGGCATGTTGCTGCTCAGGAGAGCCACCTTGTCCCCGGCGCGAAGCCCCGCTCCGGTGAGGATTTCCTGCACCCTGGCGATACGACGGTCCACCTCGGCATAAGTCACGTCATCGCCCTCGTACATCGAGAAAGCGACCTTCGACGCGAACTTCTCCACGCTGTTGCGGACCAGTTCGTACAGTGTATTGATAGTCATCATGTGTTCTTTTTTAGCTACGTTCGGATAACGCAAAAGTTTGGGGCGAAATTACTAATTTCCGGCTAAAAAACACTATTTTTGACATTAATTATCACGATGATCGACCATCTGTACATCAAACGGCTCGCCGCCGGCGCAGGGTTCGACCTCTGCGGCATCGCCCCGTGCCGCCATCTGGCCGAAAACGAGGCGCTGTTCCGCGCATGGCTGGCCCGCGGCCGCCAATCGTCGCTGGGCTATCTGGAACGCAACGTCGACAAACGCTTCGACGCGCGCCGGCTGGTCGAAGGCGCACGCACGGCCGTGGTCTGCGCCGTGTCGTACAAAAACCGCGTCGGCGAGGGCTATCCGCCCGGGCACCGGACGAAGGTGGCCTCCTACGCCTGCGCGGCGGATTACCACGCCACCCTCCGGACGATGCTCGGCGGGATGCTCGACGCCCTGCGCGCGGCGCACCCCGGTCTGGGAGGCCGCGCCTTCGTCGACACCGCGCCGCTGGCCGAAAAGCAGCTGGCCGTAGAGGCCGGGCTGGGGTGGATCGGCCGGCAGTCGCTGCTCGTCACGCCGCAATACGGGAGCTACGTCGTGCTGGGCGAGCTGATTCTCACCGAAGAGACCGACCGCTACGACGCGCCGTTCGAAGGGTCGCGCTGCGGAACCTGCCGCAGCTGCATCGACAACTGCCCCACGGGAGCCGTCGCCCCGGACAGGACCATCGACACGGGCCGCTGCATCTCGTGCCGCACCATCGAGCGGGAACAGCCCGGTCAAACGGACCTTCACGGCTGGATCTTCGGCTGCGACGCGTGCCAGAGCCTCTGCCCCTGGAACCGCCGCGCCCCGCAGCACCGCAACGCGGCGTTCGATGCCGTGTTCGACCCGCTGGCGATGGACGCCGCGACGTGGCTCGGCATGGATGAAGCGGCGTTCGAAGCCCTCTGCGGCCGCACGCCGCTGACACGCAGCGGACTGACCCGCATCCGAGAAAACGCCCTTCGAAACGCCGCACCCGAAGAGCCGTCGGAACGCTGAACCAGCCCCCCGCTCCGGCACGAAAAAGCGGGTTCCGGAAATCCGGAACCCGCTCTGCGGTTTATTTCATGGGGCCGGAGGCTCACTGTCTGCGGCCCTTCGGAAAACCCGGCAGGCCGCCCTCTTCCTCCTGCGGCCCGCAGGCTATTTGGTTAGTTCGGCCAACGCGGCTTTCGCACTCTCGACAGCCGGTCCCGCCGTCACCTTCCGGAAGGCCTCGATGGCCTGCGGCTTCATCTCCTTGGCGTTGTAGGCGGCGCCCAGCGTCAGGTACATCAGGCTCACATCCTCGGGATCGGTCTGCACCTTGGCGGCAGCCTCGCCCAGCTCGATCACCTTGTTGTAATCCTTCTTGCTGGCATAGGCCTGCAAGCGGACCTTCTGTGCCAGAGCGTTTTCGGCGTTCTTCGCCAGCAGCGCGTCGGCCATCGCGATGATACCGTCGAAATCGTTGGCAGCCTGGAGCGTGGCCACCTTGTTATTGGTGTAGAGGGCGATCATCTCCTTGGCCTTGGCGGCGTCATCGGCATACTTGGGGTGCGTCTTGGCGGCCACCGCCTCGTAGATGTCCATACCCTTCTCGTACTCGCCCATCTCGCAGTAGCTCATGGCGAGGTTCAGCGCCATCGCGGTATTGTCCGGGTCGGCCTTGTAGCCCTTCTCGAACACGCCTGCGGCGGTCGCATAGTCCTTGTTGTTGAAAGCGTCGCCGCCCTGGATCTGATAGATCTTGGCCACCCAGCCGTTGGCCTTGGCCATCTGGCTCATGTCGCCGTAGAGTTCGGCCAGCTCCGCCGATTTGGTGAAATTCTTCAGCGCCTCGTCGTAGTTCTTGGTCCGGATCGCTCCGCCGCCCATCATAAAGTAGCATTTGGGAAGCGTCGTCTTGGCCATGGCCACCAGCGACGCAGCCTCCTCGCTGTCCAGCCCCTGCTCGATCACCTGTTCGAACTTCGCGGCCGCGCCTGCGAAATCCTTGGCGCCGAAAGCTGCTGCGGCTTCGTTGTAGATTGCAGTAACATCCTGCGCCGAGAGCGACACCGCCGCCAACAGCGCGACAACCGATACAAATAACTTTTTCATTGCTTTTTCTATTCGATTTTATTAAGTTTTTCAGTTCATGCGCCCCTGTCCGAAACGCGTTGGATGCAAAAGTATAAAAAAAATTCCTTTTTTACCAAATCTATCCGCGCAAACCCGCGAAAAAACCGCTCATCAACTCCTCGCACTCCTCCCGGAGCACCCCCCGCGCCACGGTCGTTCTGGGGTGGAACACCGCCTCGGAGTAACGCCGGAAGCCCTTCTTGGGATCGTCGGCGCCCCACACCACGCGGCTCACCTGCGCCCATCCGATCGCCCCGGCGCACATGATGCACGGCTCGACCGTGACGTAGAGCGTGCACTCCTGCAAATACTTGCCCCCGAGCGTCGCGGCAGCGGCCGTCAGGGCCTGCATCTCGGCGTGGGCCGTGGGGTCGGCCAGGGTTTCGACGAGGTTGTGCCCCCGCCCGATCACCGCACCGCCGGCCACGACGACCGCACCGATGGGCACCTCCTGTTGTTTTAACGCCTTTTGCGCCTCGTTTAGTGCCAGGCGCATGAATTTTTCGTCGGTTTCGTGCTGTTCCATGCCGGATTGTTTTCGGCAAAAGTAACCATTTTTTCCGAAGAACGCACCCCGCGCCCGGCAAACTCCACCCGGAAGCGACGCAGGCGCATCAATTTCGATTCAAAACACGCCTTCTTCCAAAAAGAAAAAATCAAAATCAAAGAAATGCTTGCATTTTATTGCATAATTTCTATATTTGCAAATGGAATAGTCCACAAAACCCTTAAATTCAATTTGCTCCTACAAAAAAACACACATCCGGCCCAAAAAACGGTCCAAACCATGCACTCTGTATTTCGAAACCACACCAATTACTAACCAGAACCAATTAAAACCATTATGGAAGAAACTCGCCAAAAAGCACCCGGGAACGGGCATTTTCCGGCAGTCCTGCGATTCGTCGCCGCGCTGCTGCTGTCCGGAACCCTATGCCTCGCGTGGGGGGGGGAAATCTCCTCGCACAGATCCGGAGCATCTATGTAACGATAGATGCAGCCGATGCAAGCATCCGGGAGGTCCTCGAATCCATCGAGGCGCAGAGCGATCTGCGGTTCATCTATGCGGATGAAGTAAAACCGATCCTGACCAAGGTCGTAACGGTCAGGGAGAAAAACGTAAGCGCAAACCGGATTCTCGACCAGATCCTGCCCGACGTCGGCCTTCAGTATTCGGTCGGCGGCACGCAGGTCCGCATCTACCAGGCCGCCAGCGGTTCGCGCGACGTCGCCCAAACGGTCAGCGGCACGGTGATCTCCGGCACCGACAACTCCCCGCTGGCCGGCGTGATGATCTACGTCGAAGGAACGACGGCCGGCACGATCACCAACGGCGACGGCTCGTACACCTTCACCATTCCCGCCAAATCGAAATATGTGACCTTCTCGTACGTCGGTTTCGACACGAAGAAACTCCACGTCGAGGACACCGAGCTGTTCAAACTCGTATCGCTCGCCGAGCAGAGCAACGCGCTCGACGAAGTCGTGGTCATCGGCTACGGCACGCAGAAAAAGGAGTCGATGGTCGCCTCGATCACCTCCGTAAAACCCTCCGACCTGAATATCACCTCCAGTTCGCTGACCACGGCGTTCGCCGGCAACATCGCCGGCATGATCTCGCGCCAGACCTCGGGCGAACCCGGCTACGACAGCGCCTCGTTCTACATCCGCGGCATTTCGACCTTCGGGTCGAGCAACTCGCCGCTGATCATCCTCGACGGCGTGGAGGTGTTGAGCAACATGCTCAACAACATGCCTCCCGAGTCGATCGAGTCGTTCTCGGTGCTCAAGGACGCCCAGGCGACCTCGGTCTACGGTTCGCGCGGCGCCAACGGCGTCATCCTCATCAACACGAAAAACGGCCGCAACTCGGAGAAGATGAACGTCTCGGTCCGTCTGGAAAACACCTTCTCGATGCCCACGATGGTACAGCAGGTGGCCGACGGCGTGACCTACATGCAGCTCTACAACGAGGCCGTCTTCAACACCGCCAAGGAGACCGGAACGCTCCACGCCTACCAGCCGTTCTACTCGGCCGACAAGATCAACGGCACAAAGGCGGGACTCAACAAGTACCTCTATCCGAACAACGACTGGTACGACCTGATGTTCAAGGATTTCTCGGTCAACCAGAACCTCAACCTCAACATCCGCGGCGGCGGCCGTAAGGTCAGCTACTTCCTCAACGCAGCGGTTTCGAACGAAAACGGCATCATCGCCGACATCGAGCAGAACCCCTACGACGTGAAGATGAACCACCAGAAATACATCTTCCAGAGCAACGTCAGCGCCAACATCACCAAGACGACGGTCGTCGGCATCAAGGTCAACGCCCAGCTGGAGTACAACACCCGCCCGATCGAGGACATCGGCAACCTGTTCTACTACTCGATGCGCGCCAATCCGGTACGTTTCCCGGCCACGCTCCCGGCCGAAGAGGGCGACACGTTCGTGCGCTACGGCAACAACGCCTCGTGGGACACCGGCGCCACCGACCTCAACCCGCTGGCCAAGCTGTCCCGCGGCTACGGCAAGCGCTACTACTCCTACATGACGACGGCCTTCACGCTGGACCAGAACCTGGATTTCTTCACCAAGGGCTTGAGCGCCAACCTCACGGCGTCATTCTACAACTACACCTATTCGGCGACCTACCGCACGGCAACCCCCTATTATTTCAAGGTCGAGGACGGCAGTTCGCTCAACCCCGACGGCACGGCCAATCTCATCACCAACTCGATCGGCGACACGGGCACGACCTACCTGACCAGCACCGACGGCAACGGCGGCCACCGCCGCTACGCGCTGCAAGCCTCGCTGAACTACGCCCGCAAATTCGGCAAACACGACGTGGGAGCCATGTTCGTCTACCGCATGAACGAGAAGAAGAACAACATCGCCGGCACGAGCGAGGAGAACCTGCTGCCCTACCGCGAGCAGGGCATGGCGGGCCGCGTGACCTACGGATTCGACAACCGCTACCTGTTCGAGGCCAGTTTCGGCTACAACGGCTCGGAGAACTTCGCTCCCGGCAAACGCTGGGGTTTCTTCCCCTCGGCGGCGGCCGGCTGGGTGATCTCCAACGAGTCGTTCTGGGACGGCATCCGCAAGACGGTCAGCAACCTGAAGATCCGCGTATCGTACGGTCTGGCGGGCAACGACGCCTTGGGCGAGCGCTTCCCCTACCGCTCCATCGTGGCCATGGGCGAAGAATCGGGATTCTACTACAACTGGAACTCCCAGGGCAAAGGCCCGAAGATCACCACCTACGGCAACCCCAACGCGACGTGGGAGGAGGCCAAGAAACTCGACGTCGGTCTCGAACTGGGACTGTTCAACGCGCTGAACATCGAAGCCGCCTACTTCACCGAAGACCGTACGGGCATCTTCATGCGGCGCACCTCGCTGCCTTCGTCGACGGGCCTGCTGGGCGTTACGCCCTACGGCAATATCGGACGTGTGAAATCGCACGGCGTCGACCTTTCGGCCGTCTACAACAAGCAGTTCAACAAGGACTGGTCGCTGAGCCTGCGCGGCACGTTCACCTTCTCGCGCAACGAAGTGGTCGAGAAGGATGAAGGCGACCTGATGTACGACTACATGTCGGTCGTGGGACATCCGGTCAACGCCATCACCGGCGTGCTGGTCGCCGACGGGCTGTTCACCTCGCAGGAGGAGATCGACAACTCGCCCAAACAGCAGTTCGGCAACTACACGGTCGGCGACATCAAGTACCGCGACCTGAACGGCGACGGCATCGTCGACGGCAACGACGTGACGACGGCCGGCAGCCCGACCGTTCCCGAAATCCAGTACGGCATCGGCGCGACGGTGAAATGGCGCAGGCTCGACTTCTCGTTCATGTTCCAGGGCGCATCCAACGTATCGCTGCGGATGTACAACATGCACCCGTTCTGCGACGCCTCGCACTTCGGCTACGGCATCACGCAGTACATCGCCGACAACCACTGGTCGGAGGACAACAACCGCGCCGACGCGGCCTATCCGCGCCTGACCTCGCAGTTAAGCTCCAACAACACCCAGAGTTCGACCTTCTACATCCACGACGCCAAATACCTGCGCCTGAAAACCGTGGAGCTGGGCTACACCATCAAGAAACTCCGCGTCTACCTGTCGGGCAACAACCTCTTCGTCATCTCCCCGTTCGACTACTGGGACCCCGAAAAGGGCGGCGGCCACGGCCTGTCCTACCCGTTGCAGCGGACGGCGAAAATCGGCGTTCAATACCAATTCTAATCCAAAAGAAGATACCGTTATGAAAAAAATAGCAATGGCGTTAGCCCTCCTTCTCGCGGCCGCATCCTGCGATTTCCTGGATGTCGTTCCCGAGGGCAGTCCCACGCAGGACGACATCTACAAGACCCAGGCCCAGGCCGAAAAGATGCTCTTCATGGTCTACGGCAAGTGCCCCGACCTGTTCCATGCGCAGGCCATGCCCGACCTGAGCGGCGGCGACGACCTGATTTCGAGTTACTACGGATCGGTGCGTTATTTCTCGTGGAAGAGCCTCGTATACGCCACCTCGCAGGAGTCCCCGACGAACACCTACTTCAACATGTGGGGAACGCCCACGGGACTTCCGACGGGCAACTACTCGTACAACATCTACGAAGGCATCCGTTATGCCTACAACTTCCTGAACAACATAGGTTCTGTTCCCGACATCTCGGAGGCCAACCTGCGCTACTGGTCGGGCGAGGCGCACTTCCTGATCGCCCACCTGCACCAGATCCTGCTGGAGTACTACGGTCCGATCGTACTGGCCCGGGAGGAGATCGACCTGAATGCGCCGGCCAGCAGCGTGAACGTGCCGCGCAGCACCTACGACGAGTGCGTCAATTTCATCGAGGAGGAGTTCCGCAAGGCCGCCGACATGCTGCCCGACTACTGGGGTCCCATCGCGTACGGCCGCGCCATCAAGGCCACGGCGCTGGCCTACCGCGCCCGCCTGCTGCTCTACGCCGCATCGCCGCTGGTGAACGGCAATTCGGAATTCTACGCCGATTTCGTCAACAAGGACGGCACGCACCTGATCAACCAGACCTACGACGCCGAGAAGTGGAAACGCGCGATGGACGCCGCCAAGGAGGCTATCGACTGCGTGGAGGCTTCGAAGGAAACGGGAGCCTACACGATGGACGACCGCCAACTGGGCCTCTCCGTGTCGAAAAGCACCAGCACGACCGACCCGTTCGAACTGGGGCGCGCCAACTACACCTACATCTTCACCGGCGACGGCAACGCGACACAGTTCTTGAACCAGAACGAGTACCTGATGAGCCTGAACAAGTCAGGCTCGATCACCTACACGCAGAAGCAGTTCGGCTGCCACCTGGCCAACAACTACACGAAGGTGTCGGGCGCCTACCGCGGCTATTTGTGCCCGACGTTCGAGGCCGTCCAGATGTATTACACCCGGAACGGACTTCCGTGGGAGGACGACCCCGAGACGAAGGACATCGACCCGCTGGCCTACAACAAGGCGGCCGGGACGGTCGAGATGCACCTCCACAAGGAGCCGCGCTTCTATGCGTCGGTGGGTTATGACCGGGGCACGTACCGCTTCAACGGCGGCAAAATGACCATCAAGGCGCACAAGGGCGAGCCGCAGGGCTTCACCGGCAGCTACGACAACGAATACCAGTCCTACAACGGTTATTTCTGCCAGAAATGGGTCAACGAACAGTCGAAGATGACGCTCAACTCAAGCGGAAACTACTCCGTCAGCACCTACATGAGCTACGTCTTCCCCTACATGCGCATCGCCGAGCTATACTTAAGCTACGCCGAAGCCGACTTCGAGTACGACGGCACGTTGAGCGACTACGGCTACGAGTGCCTGAACAAGATCCGCTCGCGCTGCGGCCTTCCGACGTTCCAGGAGTCGTGGAGCAGGGCCGGCGGCATCCCCTCGGGCCAGAAGCTGCGCGACATCATCCGCCGCGAGCGTTCGATCGAGTTCCTGATGGAGGGACGCCGTTTCCACGACATCCGCCGCTGGAAGATCGCCGAAGAGTGCCTGCGCCCCATCCCGAAGGCCTGGAACATCGAGGGCGACACGCCCGAGAAGTTCTACAAGCTGGTCGACATGAAGGAGAACGACACGCGCATCTTCACCACGCCGAAACACTACTGGCTGGCGATCCCCAACTCGCAGCTCAACATCAACGGCCAGCTGGTTCAGAATCCGGGTTATTAACCATTAGCGAAAAGAAACGACCATGAAAAAGCTATTTTTAGCGCTCGCGCTGTCGGCGGCAGCCTGCCTGGCCGGGTGCTCCGACAACGAAGAGATCGGATACGACATCGGCTCGAAAGTGCTGATCCCGAAAAACGGCCTGCAACAGGTCGCCCTGACGGCCGATGCCGCAGCGGTCGACTACGAGGTGTGGATCTACCGGAGCGGCTACAACGAAGGCGGTTCGACGGCCGCACTCTCGGTCGACGCCGAAGCGCTGGCCGCCTACAACAAGGCCAACGGTACGGCTTACGTGCTGATGCCCGAAGCCTGCTACAACCTCCCGACCGCCGCCGTGCGGCTCGACAACAACGCCCACACCGCGAAGATCGGCATTCGGATCGACGTCTCGGCGATCACGGCGGACAGTCGCTGCGTGCTGCCCGTTTCGGTCGGCAGTCCCGACACGGAGGTGAACGCGGCGGCCGCCACGGTGCTGATCTTCCCGGTCCGCCCCACGACGGAGAAGCCTGAAAACGACCAATGACCCGGCCGGATCAATCAACTGAAAAATTAACCACATAACCTTCCTAATATGAAAAAAGGGTTTTTATCGTTTTTTCTGTTCACGGCTTTCGCCCTGGCGCTCTGCCCGTCGTGCAAAGACGACGAGACGGCCGAATGGAAAAACGTCGCGTTCTCGGTAGCGTCCAACCTCGCCCCCGAAAACGGGACCATCCCCTACGAAGGGAGCACGGTCGTGTTCACCGTAACGACCGACGGCAAATGGACCTATGCGATAGACCAGAGCAAGACCGACTGGTTCACCCACCCCACCGTCGACGGCATGACGCTGGCGATTCTGATTCCGGAAAACACCGTGAGCAGGGAGCGCTCCGGCGTAGTCCGGTTCATCTCGGTCTCGGACCCCACGCTGGTCGAGGAGTTCACTATCACGCAGGAACCCGGACCCGTGCCGCCCGAAGCGCCGAAAGCCGACCTGCTCGACGTTGTCTTCCACGCCGACGGCACGGCCGAGGACGTATCGCCGCTCAAGAACGAGGTGCTCTCCTACCCCGGCACGGCGCTGACCTGCTATTACCACGACGTCTACAAGCGCATCGTGACCAACTACACGCACACCCCGGGGCAGGGTTCCCGCAAGGATTCCTATTACCGGGTGGACTACTACACGAACGAGACGTTCAAGCAGGGTCTGGACGACGGCCACACGCTGGAGGTCGTCCTGCGTTCGAACCGCAACGACGGCACGAAGGAGTACAAGCCCTTCTCGGCGCATGAAGCCGGCGGCACGGGTTTCCTGATCTGCAAGGAGGGCCAGGGAGGCCATCCGGCCTGCATCACGTTCCTGCCCAATGTGAGCACCACGGGCAAAAGCACGTGGCGCTGGGCGCAGAGCGACGTGACGCCCGAACCGGGCCGTTACTACCACGTCGTGGGCGTCTGGGACAAAACCGCCGAGAAAGCCTATATCTACGTGGACGGCCAACTCAAGGGCACGGCCGACGCTCCGGGCGAACTGATCCACGCCAAGGACGGCGCACGGTGGTTCGCGCTGGGCGGCGACTCGGCCGTAGGTTCGATGGGCAACGCATGGAACGGCGAAGTGGTTCTGGCCCGCGTCTTCGACGACGCGCTGACCGGGGACCAGATCGCCCTGCTCTACCAGGATGCGGCGTTCGCCGGCCAGACGCCCGTAGAATTCGCACTCTCGAACCTCGCCTACCTGACCAGGTGCGAGATCGGCGCAGGCTACACCTATACGATCTACGGCAACGGTTTCGCAGCCGGCGACAAGGTAAAGTTCACCTCGGCGGCCAACGTGACCGCAGCGTTCACGGCCGACGCCGCATTCACCGAAGCCTCCGGCGACAATACCCTTCAGTCGCTGGCAGTGACCCTCCCCGCAGGGATTCCCGCCGGAACGAGCCGGTATTTCATGACGCTCGTCCGCAACGGCAGCCAATACCCGATCGGCACGGTCGAATTCACCGTCTGCGACAATCCCTCCGTCTCGATGCCCCGGATCATCGCGCACCGCGGCCAGCATCAGGACGGCGTGGAGAATTCGACCGAGAATTCGATCGCTGCCCTGACCAACGCCCAGAAACTGGGCATCCACGGCGCCGAGTTCGACGTCTGGATCACCGACGACGACGTGCCGGTGATCAACCACAACGCGACGGTGGCAGGCAGCGACCTGCGGATCGAAGAGAGCGCCTATGCACAGATCAGGGACCTCACGCTGGCCAACGGCGAAAAACTGCCGACGCTTGACGCCTATCTGGAGCAGGGCGCCAAGGACGCTTCGATGAAACTGATCTGCGAAATCAAGACCCACAGTTCGGCCGCAAGCAACACGCGGGCCGTCAACGCCGTCGTGGCCGCCGTCAAGGCGAAGTCGATGGAGACGCGGGTCGATTACATCGCCTTCGACTACGAGGTCTGCAAGCAGCTCCGGGCGGCCATGCCCGCGGCCGGCGTACAGTATCTGGGCGGCGACAAGGCTCCTGCCGAAGTCGCGGCGGACAAGCTCTCGGGCATCGACTACCAGTATTCGACCGTGCTTTCGAAAAAACCCGAGTGGGTGACGGAAGCCCACGCCGGCGGAATCGAGGTCAACGCCTGGACGGTCAATTCGACGGCCGACATGATGGCCTGCATCGCGCTGGGTGTCGACTACATCACCACCGACAACCCCGCCACGCTGAAAAAACTGCTGGAGACACCGTTCGTCACGGCCCCGAAATAACCGCGGAGGCTCCGTTTCGGATTTCTGGATTCGCAGGCCGGACAATCGTCCGGCCTGCGTTCTTTGCGGAATCCGCGTTTTTTTATTAGTTTTATACCCGAAATCAACCTTATACGACAACCCTGCAATGAAGAAACTTTTGGTATTGGCATGGGCCGGCGCTGCGTTGCTGTCCGGCGGCATGCTCCGGGCGGAAAACATCCTCCTCTCGACCCGGAATTCCTCGCTGCTGCTGACGGCAGAAAAAGGCAAAACCCCTCTGTTCCAGTATTTCGGAGCGCGCGTCGCCTCGCCCGACGACATCCTCGCCAGCGGAGCGGCGTTCGGCGATGCGGCCTACCCGCAGTTCGGCGCCCAGTGTTACCGCGAAGTAGCCATTCAGGCGACGCACGGCGACGGTTCGATGTCGCTCGAACTGGCTGTCGAGTCGGTGTCGCGCGACCGCAGGGACGGCTCCGAAACCACCGCCATCGCCATGAAGGACAAGCACTACCCGTTTTTCGTGACGCTCTTCTACAAGACCTACGACGACTGCGAGGTGATCGAGACGTGGACCGAGATCAGCCACACGGAGAAGAAACCCGTGACGCTCTACCGGTTCGCATCGGCCTACATGCCCGTCCGCCGGGGCGACACGTGGCTGACGCATTTCCACGGCACATGGGGAGCGGAATGCTACCTCCACGAAGAACCGCTGACCGACGGCATGAAGGTGCTCAAGAACAAGGACGGCGTACGCAACACGCAGCGCGACAACCCCTCGCTGATGATCTCGCTCGACGGACGCCCCCGGGAGTTGACAGGCCGCGTCATCGGCGGCACGCTGGCCTGGGCCGGCAACTACCGCATCGCCCTGGACAACGACAACACCCACACCACGCACCTCTTCGCGGGCATCAACGAGGAGCAGTCGCAATACACGCTGCAACCCCGCGAGGTCTTCACGACCCCGGTATTCGCCTTCACGTTCAGCGACGAGGGCAAGAGCGGCGTGAGCCGCAACATCCACCGATGGGCGCGCCTCCACCGGCTCAACCACGGAACCGAGCTTCGCGACGTGCTGCTCAACTCGTGGGAGGGCGTCTATTTCAAGGTCAACCAGGAAGGCATGGACCGGATGATGGCCGACCTGGCGGACCTGGGCGGCGAACTGTTCGTGATGGACGACGGCTGGTTCGGCGACAAATACCCGCGCAACAACGGCGAGACGAGCCTCGGAGACTGGACGGTCTGCCGCGAGAAACTGCCGCAGGGCATCGAGGGTCTGACCGAGTCGGCCCGCAAACACGGCGTGAAGTTCGGCATCTGGATCGAACCCGAGATGACCAACACCCGGAGCGAACTCTATGAGAAGCATCCCGACTGGGTGATCCAGCAGCCCTACCGCGAAAACCGCAAGGGCCGCGGCGGCACGCAGCAGGTGCTCGATCTGTCGAACCCCGCGGTGCAGGAGTTCGTCTTCAGCGTGGTCGACCGTCTGATGACCGCGCATCCCGACATCGCCTACATCAAGTGGGACGACAACATGACGCTCTACAACTACGGCTCGACCTTCCTGCCGGCCGACCGGCAATCGCACCTCTACATCGAGTACCACCGCGGCATGGACAAGGTGCTGCGGCGCATCCAGGAGAAATATCCCCGTCTGGTGATGCAGTCGTGCGCCAGCGGCGGCGGCCGGGTCAACTATGGCGTCCTGCCCTACTACGATGAATTCTGGACCTCGGACAACACCGACGCCCTGCAACGCATCTACATGCAATGGGGCGTGTCGAACTTCTATCCCGCCGTGGCGATGGCCTCGCACGTGAGCGCCTCGCCCAACCACCAGACGGGCCGCAACGTTCCGCTCAAACTGCGCTTCGACGTGGCCATGTCGGGACGCCTGGGGCTGGAACTGCAACCCTCAAAGATGACCGGCAAAGAGAAGGAGTTCGCACGCAGGGCGATCGCCGACTACAAGGAGATCCGTCCCATCGTGCAGCAGGGCGACCTCTACCGGCTGATCTCGCCCTACGACAAGACAGGCTATGCATCGCTGATGTACGTCGCACCCGAAAAGGACCGCGCCGTCTGGTTCGTCTACAAGCTGGAGCACTTCCTCAACATGCCGTCGCCGGCCTTCCGCATGGCGGGTCTCGACCCCGGCAAACGCTACCGGATCACCGAACTGAACGTCGACGGGAAGCCGGTCCCGCAGGACGGCAAGACCTTCAGCGGCGCGTTCCTGATGGAGAACGGACTCGAATTCACGGTGGGCAAGGAATATGCGAGCCGCGTACTCGAACTCAAAGCGGTGGAGTAATTATCGGTCAGAAACGGCTGTCCGAAATCCGGGCCGCCCAACAAATCCCCGAAACGACGCCCGGTCCCGGGAGGTTCGTTTCGGGGATTCCGCATCTCTTTTCGCTCTTTTCCCTGCATATCCGCCGTTTCATCCGCCTCGCTGCAATTCCGGCGGCGGCGTTCTTCACACACAAAGGTTTTAACAAGGCATCCTGT
>ERZ791801.1242-NODE-1242-length-17877-cov-2.627371_pt1 | contig 17877 bp, 18 predicted proteins | sample MGYA00510309_ERZ791801 | MGnify/ENA primary metagenome ERZ791801 (study PRJEB30046, sample SAMN00791979) | human gut metagenome | study: EMG produced TPA metagenomics assembly of the A metagenome-wide association study of gut microbiota in type 2...
GGGGAAGGGTATTACTCCGCACGGCTGGCCGGGGCGCTTGGAATGCACCTCACGGGAATGGACATCTCCCGGGAGGCTGTCCGCTGTGCCGCCGGAAAATACAAGAACGGCCTGTGGCTCTGCGCCACCGCGTCCCACATTCCCGTGGCCGACCACTCATGCCGTTTGCTCACCAGTCTGTTTGCCCTGACCATGCCGGAGGAATTCAAGCGAGTTCTGCGGCCGGAGGGATACTTTTTTCAGGTTCTGGCGGCGGAAGACCATCTGCTTGGACTGAAATCCATCATTTACGACCATCTTATCGAAAAATCCAAGGACACCGTCCCGGACGTGCCGGGCTTCACCCTTGTGAAATCCGTCCCCATCCGGTTCACCTTCACCGTGGAAGGGGAGCAGGTGGAAAATCTTCTTTCCATGACGCCCCACGTTTTCCGCATTGGCAAAGACGGCGCTCAGCGCCTGCGGGAAACCAGGTCCCTGACGGACACCGCCAGCTGCGTCTTAAATGTGTTCCGTCCTGTAGGGAACCTCTGATGAAATCGTCTTCGGCCGAGCAACGGATCTTTTCCTCTATCCGCGCAGTTTCAAAAGCGGGAAATACATACAGTATTCCTCCGCTTTCGAAACTTTCGGCTAGAGAAAAATCTCTCGCTGTCGGCTCTCGCCGATTCCATCAGAGCTTCCCTAATAACATTCCCTTACCGGGTGGATGTATGTCTGGAAAAAAGTCGAAAATGCGTATCCGGCTGCCAGAATTGCCGATATTATAAATTTAATGGAGTAGCTATATGCTGGATAAACTACAGGCCATCTGCAATAAATACGAAGAGCTTTCCGCCAAGTCCGAGCAGCCGGATTTTTACGCCGACCCCCAGAAGGCGGCGAAGCTGCTCCGGGAAAAGAACGATCTGGAGCCCATTGTGGAAGCCTTTCACGCCTACAATCAGGCGCAGCAGGACATGGCGGACGCCCAGGAGCTGATGGCGGACCCGGAAATGAAGGAGCTTTGTCAGGAAACCTACGCCGCTGCCAAGGCGCAGAAGGAAGCCCTCGCCGAAAAAATCCAGATTCTGCTTCTTCCCAAAGACCCCAATGACGAAAAAAATGTCATCATGGAGATCCGCGGCGGCGTCGGCGGCGAGGAAAGCGCCCTGTTTGCCCACAGTTTGCTGCGGATGTACTCCATGTACGCCGCGAAAATGGGCTGGAGCATTGAGCTGATGAACCTGAACGAAACGGAGCTTGGGGGCGTCAAAGAGGCGGACTTCATCGTCAGCGGCCGGGGCGCGTACTCAAGGCTCAAATATGAGTCCGGCGTCCACCGTGTGCAGCGGGTTCCCGAAACGGAATCCGGCGGCCGTGTCCACACCTCCACCGCAACCGTCGCGGTTCTGCCGGAGATGGAGGAAGTGGACGTGCAGATCAACCCCGCCGACATCGAAATGCAGGTCTACCGTTCCAGCGGCGCGGGCGGCCAGCACATCAACAAGACCTCCTCCGCCGTGCGGCTAATCCACAAGCCCACGGGCATCGTGGTCGCCTGTCAGGAGGAGCGGAGCCAGATCCAGAACCGGGAGAAATGTATGCGGATGCTGGCCAGCAAGCTCTACGAAATGGAGCAGGAGCGTCTGGACAGCGAAGTCACCGGTCTGCGCCGCAGTCAGGTAGGAACGGGAATGCGCAACGAGCGCATTCGCACCTATAATTTCCCACAGGGCCGTGTCACCGACCATCGGGTTGGGCTGACCCTGTACCGCATTGATGCGATCATGGACGGTGACTTAGACGAGATCATCAACGCCCTCGCCACCGCCGATCAGGCGGAGAAACTGAAAAACGCCCATCAATAAGGAAGATTCACATGGAATTTATCACAAACTCCCCGGAGGAAACGGAGAAAATCGGCGCGGCGATAGGGAAGATCATCCCCGCCGGGACGGTTCTTGCCTACCGGGGCGACCTTGGGGCGGGGAAGACCGCCTTCACCCGGGGACTTGCCCGTGGGCTTGGCTTCACGGAAGCCGTCACCAGCCCGACCTACACCATCGTCAACGAATATCTTGGCGGGCGGCTCCCCCTGTTTCATTTTGATATGTACCGGCTTTCCTCTGCCGACGACCTGTTCGACATCGGCTGGGAGGACTATCTCGACCGGGGCGGCGTGTGCGCCGTGGAGTGGAGCGAGAATGTGACCGAGGCCATGGAGGGCGCAGTCGGCGTCACCATCGACGTTCTGGGAGAGAACACCCGGCGGATCACCATTTCGGGAGGGGATTTTCTTGCTGATCTTAGCATTTGAAACCAGCGCGAAAGCCGCCTCCGCGGCGCTGCTGGAGGACGGGAAACTTCTGGCGGAAAGCTACCAGAACACCGGCCTGACCCACAGCCAGACCCTGATGGTCATGGCGGAAAATCTGCTGCATCAATGCGGCAAAACTGTTAACGACGTAAACGCAGTGGCCGTGGCCGCAGGCCCCGGCTCCTTTACCGGCGTGCGCATCGGCGTCGCCGCCGCAAAGGGTTTCGCATGGGGCAGGGAAGTGCCCTGCTACGGTGTCAGCACGCTGGAAGCCATGGCGCTTTCGCTGGGCGAATATCAGGGTTACGTGTGTCCCGTAATGGACGCCCGGCGGAGTCAGGTGTATAATGCGCTGTTTTATGTCAACCACAGTAGTCTCAAAAGGATCACCGAAGACCGCGCCATTGCCTTGGCGCAGCTGAAGCAGGAACTTGCACACCTGACGGAACCTGTGTTTCTGGTGGGGGACGGCAGCGTCCTTACTTACAAGACCCTTTCCGGGGATATCCCCAACCTCATTATGCCTCCGGAACACCGGATGCACCAGCGCGCCGCAGGCGTCGCCCTTCTGGCCGCGCAAAAACAAGCCGCCGGGGAAACCGGCGACGGCGCCGCTCTGACCCCCAACTACCTGCGCCTGAGTCAGGCGGAACGGGAACGTCTCGAGCGGGAACAGCAAAATTCATAAATCCGGGGCCGATTCATTCAACCCTGTAAATAGAAGGAGAAATATCATGGCAAACGTACACGTCCTCGATCATCCCCTGATCCAGCATAAGCTGGCCATTCTGCGCAACAAGAAGACCTCCGTTAAGGAATTCCGCGAGTTGGTCGGCGAAATTGCCGGTCTGATGTGCTATGAGGCCACCCGCAACCTGCCCACCCGGGAGGTAGAGGTGCAGACCCCCGTCGCCACTGCCAAGTGCCGGATGCTGTCCGGCAAGAAGCTGGCCATCGTCCCCGTCCTTCGCGCCGGCCTCGGCATGGTGGACAACATGGTGGAACTGATCCCCTCCGCAAAAATCGGTCACATCGGCCTGTACCGCGACCCTGAGACCCACAAGCCCGTGGAATACTACTGCAAGCTGCCGGAGGACATCTCCAACCGGGTGGTTTACGTGGTCGATCCCATGCTGGCCACCGGCGGCAGCGCCGTCGCGGCCATTGATTTTCTGAAAAAGCACGGCTGCCGGAACATCATCATGATGAACATCATCGGCTGCCCCGAGGGCATCAAGGCCGTTCAGGAAGCCCACCCCGACGTGGAAATCTTCCTGGCCGCCGTTGACGAGAAGCTCAACGAGCACGCCTACATTGTCCCCGGTCTGGGCGACGCCGGCGATCGGATTTTCGGTACAAAGTAAAAATAGTCAGGAAAAATGTGCATTTCCTTTTGGAAATGCACATTTTTTGCGTTAAAATCTTTACTTTAACCGTTTTTCCAGCGTTGCGGCGTTGAGCGCCGTCAGATGCACCCGGGAAAAGCCGTATTCCGCCGTCAGGATGAAGGACTTGGGCAGATCATCGCAGGGGATGACCTCACCCTCCCGCTCCGCCCGGTTTAGAAACTCCCGGGTGCGCTTGGAGGTGGAGGTGTTGTCCAGGTCAAAAATGCCGATGATGCTCCTGTCCCGGACAGCCATGTCGTTGCCGATGGATAAAAACATATTTTCCTCCTATGGTAGCATCGGGCGGCAATTTTGCCGCCCGATGATCTTTCATTTACGCTTTTTCCACTCGCTGACTGCCAGCTCGTCGCAGCGGTTGTTCTTCGGGTTCTCCGCGTGTCCCTTGACCCAGTGGTAATGCACGTCGTGCTTCTGCGTCAGGGTCAGTAATACTTCCCAGAGGTCGGAATTCAGTGCGGGCTTTTTGTCGGATTTGACCCAGCCCCGCTTTTTCCAGCCCCACGCCCAGCCTTTCTCCAGCGCGTCGATGACGTACTTGCTGTCGCTGTACAGCTCCACGATGCAGGGTTCTTTCAGCGCCTGCAAGCCCCGGATGACCGCCGTCAGCTCCATGCGGTTGTTGGTGGTGCTGTCTTCCCCGCCGGAAAGCTCCTTTTCCACGCCGTTGTATTCCAGAATGGCGCCCCAGCCGCCGGGGCCGGGATTGCCGGAACAGGCGCCGTCAGTGTACAGAGTCACGGTTTTCATGCCTGTTCTCCGGTCTCTTCCTCGTCCATCTTCTCGACACGCTCCAAAGAGACCACCTGATTGCCGTCGTCAATGCGCATGACGATGACGCCCTGAACGTCCCGCTTGTAGACGTTGATAGAGGACGCGGGAATGCGGATGATGACGCCGCCGTTTTCGATGAGCATAACATCGTCACTCTCGCTCACCACACGGCAGCCGGCCACATTGCCGGTCTTGGGGGTGATGTTGTAGTTCTTAAGACCCTTGCCGCCCCGGCTTTGCGCCTGCTTTTCCCCGTTGGGGCCGGTGCGCAGGTACTCCGTCAGAGCGGTGCGCTTGCCGTAGCCGTTCTGGGTGACGGTGAGCAGAGTCTTGCCCTCCTCGGCCTTCTCCGCGCCGACTACATAGTCTCCGTCGGTTAACATAATACCGCGAACGCCCGCCGCGTCACGACCCATGCACCGCACGTCGTTCTCGTTAAAGCAGATGGCGTAGCCAAAGGCCGTGGCAAGCACGATGTCGTCGTCGCCGTTTGTGCGGATGACGTTGATCAGGTGGTCGTCCTCGTCCAGGGTGATGGCGCGGATGCCCGCCTTGCGGTTGGTTTTCAGGGAGACGAAGGGGATACGCTTGACGGTACCCTTCCGGGTGACCATCATCAGGAACTCATTTTCGTCAAACTCCCGGGTGATCACCATGGCGGTGACGGACTCACCGGGATTCAGGGGCAGCACATTGACAATGGCAGTGCCCCGGGCAGTGCGGCCTGCCTCGGGAATCTGGTAACCCTTGCGGTGATGCACCCGTCCCTGATCGGTGAAGAAGAGCATGTGGTCGTGGGTAGACGCAATGGTCAGGCTCTTGACATAATCCTCTTCCTTCAGGTTCTGGGCGTTGACGCCCCGGCCGCCACGGCTCTGGGTGCGGTAGGTGTCCACGGGCATTCTCTTGATGTAGCCCTGATTGGACAGCGTGAAGGCGCAGGTCTCCTCCTCGATCAGATCTTCGATGTCGATCTCGTCCTCGATCTCCTGAATCTCGGTCTTCCGCTTGTCGCCGAACTTGTCCCGAATTTCGATCATCTCGCCGCGAAGGACAGCCTTGAGTTTGTTCTCGTCCGCCAGCAGTTCCAGATAATACTTGATCTTTTCTTCCAGCTCGTCATACTCGCTCTGGAGCTTTTCCCGGTCAAGACCCTGCAGGGCTTTCAGACGCATGTCCAGAATGGCCTGCGCCTGAACGTCGTCCAGTTTGAAGCGATCCATCAGGCGCTGCTTGGCGTCGTCGTAAGCCGAGCGGATGATGTGGATGACCTCGTCGATGTTGTCCTGCGCAATGAGCAGACCTTCCAGCAGATGTGCCCGCTCCTGCGCCTTTTTCAGGTCATACCGGGTGCGCCGGGTGAGGACTTCTTCCTGGTGCTTCAGGTACTCGTCGATGATCTGCCGCAGGGAGAGAATTTTCGGCTGCTTCTGGTTGTCCACCAGCGCCAGCATGATAATGCCGAAGCTGGACTGCAAAGCCGTCTGCTTGAACAGATTGTTCAGCACGACCTGGGGGTTGGCGTCCTTTTTCAGCTCGATGACCACGCGCATACCGTTGCGGTCGGTCTCATCCCGGAGGTCGGAAATGCCGTCCAGGCGCTTGTCCTTCACCTGCTCGGCGATGTTCTTGATGAGCTGGCGCTTGTTTACCTGATAGGGAAGCTCGGAAACGATGATTCGCATCCGGTCTTTGCCATGCTCCTCAAATTCCGTCCGGGCGCGGACGACCACCTTGCCACGGCCGGTGGCATAGGCCGCACGGATGCCGCTGCGTCCCATGATAATGCCGCCGGTAGGGAAGTCCGGGCCGGAGATATGCTCCATCAGGTCGGCGAGAGTCGCTTCCGGGTCGTCCAGTACGCACACGCAGGCGTCGATGACCTCCGCTAAGTTGTGGGGCGGAATGTTGGTCGCCATGCCGACAGCGATGCCGGAGGAACCGTTGACCAGCAGGTTGGGGAAGCGGGAGGGGAGTACGCGAGGCTCTTTGCGGGTCTCGTCAAAGTTGGGGTCCCAGTCCACGGTGTCCTTGTCGATATCCCGGAGCATTTCGTTGGAAATTTTGCTCAAGCGGGCTTCGGTATAACGGTAAGCCGCCGGGGGATCGCCGTCCACGGAGCCGAAGTTGCCGTGGCCGTCCACCAGCAGATACCGCATGGAAAAGTCCTGGGCAAGACGCACCATGGCGTCGTAAACCGATGCGTCGCCGTGGGGATGGTATTTGCCCAGCACGTCACCGACGCAGGTCGCCGATTTTTTGAAAGGCTTGTCGGAGGTCAGGCCGCTTTCGTACATGGTGTATAGGATCCGGCGGTGAACGGGCTTCAGTCCGTCCCGGACGTCCGGCAATGCCCGCCCGACAATGACGGACATGGCATATTCAATATAAGATTTCTCCATTTCGTCCACCAGGTTGGACTCTGTGATCACCTGGTCGGGGAAGCGGATATCCTCGGGTTTATAACTGCGGTTATGTCCCATAAACGCACCTCCAGTTCGGGATTGCTATATCAGATGTCAATATTGACTGCATATCTCGCATTCCGCTCGATCCAGTCTTTTCTCGGCTCCACCTGTTCGCCCATGAGAACGGTGAAGATCTCGTCGGCGCGGCGGGCGTCCTCCAGCGTGATACGGCGCAGGGAACGCTTTTCCGGGTCCATGGTGGTTTCCCACAGCTCGTGGGGGTCCATTTCGCCAAGGCCCTTGAACCGGGAAATGTCGATCTTGGCGTTGGGGTTGTCGCTGCGCATCTGAGAGGAGATTGCGTCCCGCTCATCGTCGGAATAGGCGACCTTCACGCTCTTGCCCCGGGTCAGCTTATACAGGGGCGGCACGGCGGAATAGACGTAGCCGTGCTCGATCAGCGGCCGCATATACCGGAAGAAGAAGGTCAGCAGCAGCGTGCGGATATGGGCGCCGTCCACATCGGCATCGGCCATGATGATGACCTTGTGATACCGGAGCTTTTCAATGTCGAATTCGTCCCCGATGCCCGCGCCCAGCGCCACGATCAGGGGATACAGCTTGTCGTTTCCGTAAATCTTGTCCGCCCGGGCTTTTTCCACGTTGAGCATCTTGCCCCACATGGCGAGAATGGCCTGGAATCGGGAGTCCCGACCCTGAATGGCGGAACCGGCTGCGCTGTCGCCCTCCACGATGTAGATTTCGCAAAGGCTGGCGTCCCGCTCGTTGCAGTCCTGAAGCTTGTCGGGCATCTGGCCGGATTCCAGCCCCGTCTTGCGGCGGATGGATTCCCGGGCTTTCCGGGCGGCCTCCCGGGCGCGGTTGGCCATCATGGCCTTGTCCAGCACGGCCTTGGCAACGGCGGGGTGTTCCTCAAAATAGGTGGTCAGCTGGTCGTTCACTACCTGATCGACCAGAGTACGGATATAGGCGTTGCCCAGCTTGGCCTTGGTCTGACCCTCGAACTGGGCGTCGGTGAGCTTGACGGAAATAATGGCGGTGATGCCCTCCCGGCAGTCCTCGCCGGAAACCTTGTCGTCGCCCTTGATGATGCCGTTTTTCACGCCGTAGGCGTTGAGAACACGGGTCAGCGCGGTCTTGAAGCCGGTCTCGTGCATACCGCCTTCCGGCGTGCGCACGTCGTTGGCGAAGGACAGCAGAAATTCGTTGTAGCCGTCGTTATACTGCACGGCGATCTCGGCGGAAGCGTCGCCCTTGCTGCCGCTCATATAGATAACGTCCTCGCACAGGGGCGTCTTGTTCCGGTTGCACCAGACGGCAAACTCCCGGATGCCGCCCTCGTAGCACATGGTCTCGCTGATCTGCTTTTCGTCGTCCCGGTCGTCGGTGATGGTGATGGTCAGACCGGCATTCAGGAAGGCTTCCTCCCGCATCCGCTCGTGGAGGACTTCGTAGTCATAGACAAGACTGTCGAACATCTCCGGGTCGGGCTGGAAGGTGACCTCCGTGCCGGTCTTGTCGGTCTTGCCGACGATGCGCATTTCCTGCGTGATATTGCCACGGGCAAATTTCATTTCGTAGATGCTGCCGTTTTTGTGAACCCGCACCCGCAGCCACTCGCTCAGAGCGTTGACGACGGACGCGCCCACGCCGTGCAGGCCGCCGGAGACCTTATAACCGCCGCCGCCGAACTTGCCGCCGGCATGGAGCACGGTATACACGACCTCCAGAGCCGGGCGTCCGGTCTGGGGCTGGATGTCCACGGGGATACCACGGCCGTCGTCGGTGACGGTAATGGAGTTGCCGGGGTTGATGGTCACGGTAATATGCTTACAGTATCCGGCCAGTGCTTCATCAATGGCGTTATCCACAATCTCATAGACGAGGTGGTGCAGACCGGAGGAGGAGGTAGAGCCGATATACATACCGGGTCTTTTCCGCACCGCTTCCAGACCCTCCAGAACCTGAATCTGCTCCGCGCCGTATTCCTGTGTTACTTTCGTTTCGTCAGACATATATGCCCTCCTGCGTGATATGCTCTTAATCTACTATGCTTCCGTTTTCTACCTGAATCGTTCTTCCCAGTTTGGTGAACCGTCCCGGTTCGCAGCAGGTGATGAACACCTGCCCGGAGACGATTTTATTTAATACAAAGTCCTGCCGCCCGGGGTCAAGCTCGGACAGAACATCGTCCAGCAGCAGAACCGGCTCTTCGCCCCATTCCCGCGCCATCAGCTCCCGCTGGGCAAGCTTCAAGCTGATGGCCGCCGTCCGGGTCTGACCCTGAGAGCCGTAGGCTTTCAGGTCGATGCCGGACAGGCTTACGGTAAAATCGTCCTTGTGGGGGCCTGTCAGGCACTGCGCCGTTTCCAGCTCCGCCCGGCTGTGGCTTTGCAGATGGTCTAATAGGTTTTGTGTCAGTTCCGGGACAGGGGCGAAGGGGTCAATGACCGTGGAGACGGTCTTATAGCTAAGGGTAAAATTCTCCGCTCCACCGGAAAACTGGTTGTGGTAATTGGCTGCGGCCTTGCCCAGACTGTCGTAAAACCGTGCCCGGTAGGAGATCAGCAGCGCACCCACCTGACACAGCCGGGTATTGTATTCCGGCAGAATTTCCAGAATACCAGGATTTTCAAAATGATCTTTCAGAATGCGGCTTTTCTGCTCCAGAATCCGGTTGTACTCCGTCAATGCCGCGTCGTAATTCGGCCGGAGGGCGCACAGCGCCAGATCGCCGAACCGCCGCCGCTGGCTCGCTCCCATTTTCAGGATCATCAGATCCTCCGGGCAGAACAGCACCGTGGGCAGTACCCCAGCGATCTCCCCGGCGGTTTTCTTCTTCGCCCCATTCAGCCACAGCTGCCGGGGGCGGGAGCCGGAAAACAGAATCCATCGGATGCTCTGCTGCCGCTCCTGAGAGAATACAGAACCGTCGATTTCCCCGAAATCTTCCTGAAACCGCACCATTTCCGAGGTTTTCTGCGCCCGGAAGCTTTTCCCGCTGCCAAGATAGCTGATGGCTTCCAGCAGGTTGGTTTTTCCCTGGGCGTTATCCCCCACGATCAGGTTGACGCCGGGATCAAACTGCGCCGCGATTTCCTGATAATTTCGGAAAGACCGGAGCTTCAGCTCATTCAGATTCATGGGTGCAGATCTGGTAAGCCTGACCGTCGCAGACAAACCGGTCGCCGGGGCGCAGTTTCTTGCCCCGCATCTGGCAGATTTCGCCGTTGACCAGAATCTGTCCCTCCTGAATCATCAGCTTGGCTTCACCGCCGGTTTCCGCGGCGTTCGCCAGCTTCATGGCGTCCTGTAACTTGATATATTCCGTGGTGATTGCCACGGGAATGGCGTTATCCTTCTTTTTGACGACTACCTTCATAAGCCGACTCCTTCGCTCAGCCGTTCTTGATCCGGACGGGCAGCACCATATAGGCAAAGTCTTCCTTCTCATCCACTGGGGTCAGAACAATGGGGCTTAACCCATTTGTCAGTTCCAGCGTGACCTCCTCCGAGGGGATCACCCGCAGGGCTTCCGCCAGATACCGGACGTTGAAGCCGATCTCCAGCTCCTGCCCGTCCCCGGCCAGAGAGCAGCGGTCCTCCGCCGCGCCAATGGTGGTGCTGGTGCGCATCAGCAGCTCCTGATTGCCGAACATGCAGCGCACAGGACTTTTGTACTTTTCGGACACGATCAGACCGACGCGCTCCACGGAAGACGCCAAATCACCAACATTTGCCACCATTTTGATGGGGCAGTTGGAAGGCACCACCCGCCGCCAGTCCAGAAATTCGCCTTCCAGCAGGCGGCATACCAGCGTGGCGTTTCCCACCTGAAACAGAATGTGCTTCGTACCCAGCGTAAAGGCGGCGTTATCCTCCACGTCTGTAAGGATTTTCTCTACTTCCTTCAATCCGGCGGCGGGAACCACGAAATTCAGCTCCCGGCCTGTACCCTCCTCCGGGTGGAAGGTGCGCCGGGCAAGCCTGAACCCGTCCACGGCCACGGCGGTGATGGAGTCATTCGTTACCTCGAATTTCACACCGGTGTGAATGGGACGCCCCTGATTTTCGCTGACAGCGAAAATGGTGCCGGAAATCAGCTCCTTCAGCTTGTTCTGCGGGATATAGATTTCCCGGCCGTCGCCCACGTCCGGCAGCTCCGGATAATCCTCAGCAGACTCGGCGGAAATGGTAAAGGAAGCGTACCCTGCCCGGATGGAGACTTTGTAGTTCTCGTCCACAACCACGGTCACCGGTCCCTCCGGCAGACGGCGGATGATATCGCCGAACAGCTTCGCCGGGAGGATGCACTGACCCATGTCGGACACGTCCGCGTCGATTTCATAGGTAATGGCGGTTTCCATATTATAACCGGTCAGGCTCAGTCCCTGTCCGGCCTTGCAGAGGATTCCTTCGATGACGGACAGACTGCTCTTCTGGGCGACGGTACGACCCGCAATGTTCAGCCCCGTGACCAGCATGTTTTTTTCACAGGTAAAACGCATAGTCAAAATCCTTTCTTTCTGATTTTAATCAATATATTTCTCTATCAATAAGTTCAGGTAGTAATAACAGTGGTAGTACAAACTTATGTGGAAAAGTCCCTTTTTATTTAGTGCCGCAAGTCCTTTTTATCCACAGCCCAATGTGGATGATCCATCCCTTTTCCACAGGGCCTGTGAAGACCCAAACCGGGTGCAACTTATCCACAATCGTGTTTTCCACATTCCACAGGGCTTGTGGAGAAAATTTACAGGCAGGAATTGATGTTCGCGGTGATGTCCCGGATATTGTTCTGCATGGTGGTGTCTCCGTTTTTCAGCGCGACTTCGACTTTCCGGATGGCGTACAATACCGTCGAGTGATCCCGGGCGAATTCCTTGCCGATATCCGGCAGACTCAGGTTGGTGAGCTTGCGGATCAGATACATGGCAATCTGCCGGGCTTCGGCGGTACCCTTGTTTTTCTGGGTGCCCCGGAGAAGCACCTCGTCAATGGAATAGAACTTGCACACCTGACTGATGATCAGGCAGGGCGTTGCCCTCGCTCTTGAACATATCGTCGATGGCCCGGGAAATGTTGGGAAGATCCAGCGGCATGTTGTTCAGGTCGCGATAAGCCAGAATCTTCTTGACCGTACCTTCAATCTGCCGGACGTTGTTGGTGACGTTGATGGCAATATAGTTGCACACATCGTCGGAAAGGTTCAGCCCCAGATTTTTGGCCTTGTTTTTCAGAATGGCCATACGGGTCTCATAATCCGGCGGCTGGATATCCGCCAGCAGACCCCACTCAAACCGGGTCTTCAGCCGGTCCTCCAGCGTCAGCATATCGCTGGGCTTGCGGTCGGAGGTCATGACGATCTGCTTATGTTCCTCGTAGAGCTTATTGAAGGTATGGAAGAATTCCTCCTGGGTGGATTCCTTACCGGCGATGAACTGCACGTCATCGATCAGAAACAGGTCGGCTTCCCGGTATTTGCTGCGGAATTCAATATTTTTGCCGTTCTGAATGGCGGCGATCAGCTCGTTGGTAAATTGATCGCCCTTGATGTAGACGATGTTGGCGTTGGGATTTTCCTTGCGGATGCCGTTGGCGATGGCATACAGCAAGTGGGTTTTGCCCACGCCGGGAGGGCCATAAAGGAACAGGGGATTGTACACCTGCCCCGGCGTTTTGGAAACGGCGATGGCTGCGCTGTGAGCGAAACGGTTGGAGGGGCCGACAACGAAGTTGTCAAAGGTAAACTGGGGATTGAAGTCCATGGAAGAAACGCTTTTCCCCTTCTGTTTGAAGGCGTCCAGCTCTTCGTCACCGAAGACCATCAGCTTCGCGTCGGAATTGAACACTTCCTTCAGCGCGTCCTGAATGTAATCGGTGCAGCGGCGGCGGATAATCTCCCGGCGGAAATCCGAGGGGGAGTACAGAATCAGATTGTTCTCGTTCAGCTCCACCACCTCGGCATCGTCGAACCATGCCGAAACGGTGACAGCCCCCAGCCGCTCTTCCATATGGCTCAGAACCTTTGCCCAAACATAGGCAGATGAATACATAGGGCAGCTCCTTTCATAACTCTTTTGAGGTAAAAACAGTAGAAAACGCTCGATTTTTGCGCATAATCTCTCAACCTAAATTTTATCACATTTCCACAGAAAAAACAAGGCTTTTTTGTTGAAATACAATCAATTCCCGAAAGGGACACCGAAAGAATAAATAATCGGACAAAGTGTGTCCGACCCGCCATCCAAAGCGGAAAATCCACCCATATCTGTTTTCCCAAGAAAGGTGAATTTCGTCGAATTATACCTTGACCCGTGGACAAATCTATGCTAGAATCGAAAATTAAGAACCCGGCAATGGCCGTAGGATTCAGAGGAGTTCTGTATGAAAAAGGTCTGGACATATCTAGTCATTGCCTTCATTGCGCTGCTGGCGTCTGTCAATTACGAGCTGTTTGTTTTCCCCAACCAGTTCGCCCCCTCCGGTATCAACGGTATCTGTACCATGATCCAGTACGTCACCGGCGTCAGCGTGGGTTATCTGAGCCTGTTTATCAATATCCCTCTGGCAATCTGGTGCTATTTTGAGGTCAGCAAGCCCATGGCCGTCCGCAGCATGGTCTACGTGGTCACGTTCTCTCTGGGACTGCTGATTCTGGAAAAGGTGGACCTGTCCGCCTTCGCCTACGTCACGGAAAACGGCACCAGCAAAATTCTCGGCCCCATGGTCGCGGGCGTCATTCAGGGCTTTGTGTACTCCATCCTCATCAAGGCCAGCGCCTATACCGGCGGTACGGATTTCGTTTCCGCCATTGTCCATAAGCATCACCCCAACCGGCCGTTTTTCGGCATGAGCTTCGCCATTAACTCCGCCATTGCCATCGTCAGCTATTTTGTCTACGGCTGCCAGATGGAGCCGGTGATTTTGTGCATTCTCTATAGCTTCATGTCCACCACGGTGGGCGACCGGCTGATGAAGTCCGGCCGGGAGGCCATCTGCTTTGAGATCATCACCAATTCCCCCCAGGAGGTTTCCAGAGAGCTGATTGACCGCCTCCACCACACCGCGACCTTCCTCCCCGCAAAGGGCATGTACTCCGGTCGGGAAACCAGCGTGCTTCTGTGCGTGGTGAACAAGACCCAGGTGGCGCTGGTCAGCCAGATCGTCCACAAGTACCCCCATACCTTTGCCATCGTCCATCCCGTGAGCGAGATTCTGGGCAATTTCAAGAACCTCAGCTCCTCCGGCAAGGAGGTTCTGGACGCGGGGGACAGAAAAACTTTGTAAGACAACACCGCGCAGTTGCTTTTTGGGATTGCGCGGTGCAGTTATACATTCAAGCAATCTATTTTACTATAGGAGGTCATACCAATGGCGTATTACTACCCGGAACCCAGCCACACCTTCAGCGAGTATCTTCTGATTCCCGGCTACACCTCGGAAGACTGCATTCCCAATAATGTCAGTCTGAAAACGCCCCTCGTCAAGTACCGCAAGGGCACGGAGGAACCGGCGATTTCTCTGAACGTGCCGCTGACGTCCGCCGTCATGCAGTCCGTCTCCAACGACACCCTTGCCATCGCACTGGCAAAGGAAGGCGGCATCAGCTTCATTTTCGGTTCTCAGTCCATCGAGAATCAGGCAGCCATGGTGGCACGGGTGAAGGGCTATAAGGCCGGTTTTGTCACCTCCGCCTCCAATCTGACCCCGGAAGCTACCCTCGCCGACGTGCTGGCGCTGAAGCAGCGCAACGGCTTCTCCACCGTGGCCATCACTGAGGACGGCACCGCCAATGGTAAGCTGCTGGGCATCGTCACCAGCCGCGACTACCGTGTCAGCCGTATGGCCCCCACCGACAAGGTCAGAGACTTCATGACCCCCCGAAAGAAGCTGGTCACCGCCCCCGCGGAAACCACGCTGAAGGAAGCCAACGACATCATCTGGGAGCATAAGCTCAACAGCCTGCCCATCGTGGACGAGAATGACCACCTGCTGTATTTCGTGTTCCGGAAGGACTACTCCTCCCACAAGGACAATCCTCTGGAGCTGCTGGACAACAAGAAGCGCTATCTGGTAGGCGCGGGTATCAACACCCGTGACTACGCCACCCGCATTCCCGCCCTGCTGGAGGCCGGTGCGGACGTGCTGGTGATCGACTCCTCCGAGGGCTACACCTGCTGGCAGGAAAAGACCATCAAATGGGTGCGGGACACCTACGGCGACACCGTGAAGATCGGTGCCGGCAACGTGGTGGACAAGGACGGATTCCGATTTCTGGCGGAAGCCGGCGCGGACTTTGTGAAGGTCGGCATCGGCGGCGGTTCCATCTGCATTACCCGTGAAACCAAGGGCATTGGCCGTGGTCAGGCAACGGCACTGATCGAGGTCGCCGCAGCCCGTGACGAGTATTTCAAGGAGACGGGCATCTACGTGCCCATCTGCTCCGACGGCGGCATTGTCCATGATTACCACATGACCCTGGCGCTGGCCATGGGCGCGGATTTCCTGATGCTGGGCCGTTACTTTGCCCGCTTCGACGAAAGCCCCACGAACAAGGTCATGGTCAACGGCGCGTACATGAAGGAATACTGGGGCGAAGGCTCCAACCGCGCCCGGAACTGGCAGCGCTACGATCTGGGCGGCTCCGCCAAGCTCAGCTTTGAGGAAGGCGTTGACTCCTACGTCACCTACGCCGGTCCCCTGCGGGACAACGTGGAAGCGTCCCTGTACAAGGTCAAGTCCACCATGTGCAACGTAGGCGTGACGAACATCCCCGACCTGCAGCAGAACGCCAAACTGACGCTGGTATCCTCCGTATCCATCGTCGAGGGCGGATATCACGACGTAACGCTGAGAAGCTCTTCTCCGGTGAAATAAGCAATAATATGAAAAAGTGCTGCCCGGCCATAGCTGGGCAGCACTTTTGCTGTTGTCAGAGCACCCTTGGCTCTCCCTCTGGGAGAGCTGTCACCGAAGGTGACTGAGAGGGCCTTACAGTCTAGTTTCCCCTCTCCGTCCTCGCTTCACTCGGCCACCTCTCCCAGAGGGGTGCTGACATTAAATTATAATAATTACACAAGAACAGGCACAGTGGATTATCCCGCTGTGCCTTTAACTGTTTGATTCTGCCCGCCGCCCGTTGCAGCGGGATTTACTTTTGTTTCTTCTCTTCCTGTTCCACGTGTTTTCTCAGAACAAGGTTAATGTACTGTGACAGCGGGCGGCAATCCTCGTCCGCCTTTTCACGCAGCTTTTCCAGCAGGTCACTGTCAATTGTGATGCTGATTCTTTCTTTTAACGGTTTCATGTATCATCACCCGGAGGATAGTATAGCATTTTATCGGATATTTTATTGACAAAACATATGTAATAACATATAATAATATCCAATAATACTTTATGTGGGGGCGATGGCATGATCGTTGTATTAAACGACCGTCAATTTGGCAAAAACCTTCGCTTTCTCCGCAGACGGCACCGTTACAGCCGTTGGGAGCTGGCAAATCTGATCTGCTCTTACCCTAAGGTCATCCGGGATTGGGAAACCGGCAGGAGCTTCGACGTGGATTCCGTTTGTATGCTGAATATCGGAAAACTGTTTGGTATTCCTATCGAATCCCTGATCGACGACGACCTCAGACGGATTTACAAGTCCAGAAAATGACCCCCGCTGCTTTTCAGCAGCGGGGGCATTGCTGATCTTACGAAGGATGTACTTAAATTACAGCTCCAGCTTTCGCCCGGGTCCAGAATGGCGGCGGCGGGCTTTTCCTCCCAGCGGATGGAGCCACCCTCCGGACTGGGAAGGCTGTGCCACGGTTCGATGCATACAAACCTCGGTTCCCCTCCCGGCATCGACCAGATCAGTGTGTAGGGAAACTCCGAAATGTCACATACCACACCACGCCCGGTGCCTTTTTCGTAAATCCCCAGCTTATGGGATTTGAGATTCACCATACAGTGGCTGTCGTTTGCGAACAGCTCCCGGGTGATGGGGATGGTGCGGATGTTGCTGCCCAGCGTGTAGAAATCCCCGTGAACCAGACCCAGCGGCAGGCAGTTAATGCAGAGCGGAGACTCTGGCTCGCTGAACCGAAGCTCGTAGTCCGACAGCGTATGCTCATCGTCAAAGGGAACGGTGAAGGCGGGATGGTACCCAATGCCAAAGTACAGCTTGTCGGCGTCCCAGTTTTCCACCGTCAGCTTGTGGTGCAGGGTGTCGCCGTCCAGCGTGAAAGTGGAGACCAGCCGGAACGCATAAGGGAAAATCCGCAGGGTTTCCTCACTGCTGCGCAGTTCCATCACAATGGTGTCTTCCGTCTGGCGCACCAGCGTATGCTCCATCAGCCGGGCAAAGCCGTGCTGCTTCGCCTGATACACCTCGCCCTTGGTTTCGATAAGATCGTCCACGACCTTTCCGGTGTGGGGAAACAGAATGGGCGCGTGGTAGCCCCAGACGCTCTTGTCCGCTTGCCACATGTGCTCCACGTCGTCAAATTTCCGCACGACGCTTTTCACCTGCGCGCCCCATGTGGTGACGGTGACGATCAGGTACTCATTTTCAATGGCGTATTCCATGGCTTATTTTTGCTCCTTCAGCAGGTCGCGGATCTCGGTCAGAAGCAGCTCCTCGTTGCTGGGCTTGGGCGGCTCGGCGGGAGCGGCTTCTTCCTTCTTCTTGCCAAGTTCGGTCAGCTTGTTCAGACTCTTCACAAGGAAGAACACCACCAGTGCCAGAATCAGAAAGTTGATAACGGCGGAGATGAAGTTGCCGTAGTTCAGAGTGTTCAGAACCACGTTTCCGGCGTCGTCCAACACAGGCTCACCAAACAGCCGGGGCAGAACGATCTTCATTTCGGAAAAATCGATGCCGCCCATGAAGATGGACACGATGGGCATGATGATATCATCGGTCAGGCTTTTGGTGATGGTGGAGAACGCTGCGCCGATGATGGAACCGACGGCC
>ERZ791801.1300-NODE-1300-length-17145-cov-2.413283_pt1 | contig 17145 bp, 17 predicted proteins | sample MGYA00510309_ERZ791801 | MGnify/ENA primary metagenome ERZ791801 (study PRJEB30046, sample SAMN00791979) | human gut metagenome | study: EMG produced TPA metagenomics assembly of the A metagenome-wide association study of gut microbiota in type 2...
TCTCGGTACTCGAACGTCTGGTCCGCCAGGAAATAGACATCCCCGACAGCATAATCACCCGTGACGACAATTATATTCCATGGGATTATCTGAAATCACAGATAGAGCGCTCCGACCTGCAAGACAGGGATTCGGTGCTCGCCATACTGGAAGAGGAAGCCCGGTTGACTGACTATCATCATGCGGGGACACACATAGACAACCGTATCGTCAAACTGAAACAACTGGACGACGGCAAAGTATGGCAGCAGATGAACAGGCTTTACTTCAGCCGTATGCGGAATGCCTACGCAGTAATCGTCACGTACAAGGAGGAGATCCCGCCCATCCGGGAGCCTATAACCGTTCCCGCCATCACGGAGGTGGAACCCGAACCGGCCATTGAACCCGAGAAAGCAGAGCCGGACACCGTGACGGTGGCGGAACCCGTCATCCCTGCCGTAGAAGAATGGCACAGGCATCTGCATCTGAAAACCAACGCCCTCGGCTGGGGGTTGGCCATCGCCAATGTCGCTGTCGAAGTGGACCTGGCGAAGCACTGGTCGTTCACGCTTCCCGTCTATTACTCGGCATGGGACTATTTCAAGTCCACCGTCAAGTTCCGCACGTTCGCCCTCCAGCCGGAGTTCCGCTACTGGCTGTCGGAGTACAATGACGGCTTCTTTGCCGGAGCGCATTTCGGACTGGCATACTACAATCTCGCCACCGACGGTGATTTCCGTTACCAGGACCACAGCCGTGAGACGCCCGCCCTCGGTGGCGGCGTGAGTATCGGTTACCGCCTGCCCATCGGCAAAAGCGACCGCTGGAGGATGGAGTTCTCGCTCGGCGCCGGCGTGTATTCGCTGCATTACGACAAGTTCCACAACACCCCGCGTACCAAGGACGGACTTATGGTGGAAAGCGTAAAGAAGACCTACTGGGGCATCGACCAGGCGGCAGTGTCGTTCTCGTACACATTCGACCTGAAAAGGAAAGGAGGCCGGAAATGAAAAGACTGCGATACTTCCTGATGCTGTGGCTGCCGCTGCTGTTGCTGGAAGCCTGCGATGTACACGAGTGGCCCGAGCAGCCCGAACGTGTGCCGTTCATCCTGAAACTGAGCTATGAGAAGGACATGACCGTCTGGGAACACCTGCACGACGGCACGAATGTCATCGAGCAGGGATTAGGCGGAACATACGACAATGGCCGTGAAAACGGCAAAATACGCTATATCGTACGCGCCTATCCCGTGCTGGAGAAACAGCGCACGGCAAGGGAATACATCCAGGAGTTCGTCTTCACGAAGGATATCTCGGAGGACTACAACCACGAGGTGACACTCGACCTCGCGCCGGGAGATTACAGCATTATGGTCTGGTCCGACTTGATGGAAAGCGGTGCGGGGAACCCGCACCACAATGCCGACGACTTCGCGGAAATCACGCTTCAGGGCGACCACGAGGCCAACAATGATTATCGCGACGCATTCCGGGGCACGGGCAATATATCGTTGGCCGCGGATGTCACGGAGCAGGTTCCCGGTACGCTCGCAATCACGATGCAGCGTCCTTTGGCCAAGTTCGAGGTCATCACGAACGACCTCGCGGAGTTTATCGAGAAGCAGACGCTCGGCATGGCCGCCGGAAACGACGGGGTCAAATCCGCCGAGGAGAACCCAGAGGCAAGAATCCGTTTCGAGGATTACCGGGTCGTGTTCTATTATGTCGGGTTTATGCCCGACACGTACAGCATGTTCACGGACAAGCCGGTGGACTCCGTCACGGGAGTAACATTCCAGTCCGTCCTCAGGCGAATGGACGATGCGCAGGCGACACTGGGCTTCGACTACGTATTCGTGAACGGCAAGGAGTCGGCGGTAACCGTGCGGATAGGAATTTACGACGACGAGGGTACGCAACTCTCCCTGACCGAACCGATAGAGATTCCCTTGAAGAGAAACCACCATACCGTCCTGCGGGGAAAGTTCCTGATGTCGGAAGCCTCGGGAGGCGTGACCATCAACCCCAACTTCGACGGAGACCACAATCTGATTTTTCCCTGACAACAAGCTACGAACGATGAAGGACCTGTTACATAGCATACTGATACTGACTTTGCTTGTCACCATTACGGCAGGTATCACAGCCTGTTCCGACGACCTGCCGGAGACGAACGATGTGGAAGTGAACTTTATCGCCTCCATCCCCGCTGATCTCCGCACACGCTCCTTCGGTGACGGCACGGGTGTCAATACCCTCGTTGTGGGGGTGTTCAAGGACAATGGCGAAATCGCCCGGAAGTCATTCGCCGTAAACGGTGCCACGGTGGATGTCCGGCTCACGTTAGCACAGAACCAGACCTACAGTTTCGTCTTTTGGGCATATGACAGCGACTGCGGCATCTACGACATGACCGATCTGACGGCCATAAAGATGAATGCCTTGGAACAACCTGTCACATTCAGGCAGGCCGAAGCTGCCGACGCTTTCTTTGCCGTCAAGGAACACGTGGCGATTACGCAAAGCGGCAGCCGTTCTGTCAGCCTGGTCCGTCCGCTGGCACAGGTCAACGTGGGGACTACGGGGGAGGTGGTGCCGGCCACACTCTTCGTGAAGGAAGTTCCCGATACGTTCCACCCGTTCGACAATACCGTAAGCGGAAGCAGGACTTTCGTTTGGGAGTTTGCCGAGACCACGACGGAGAGGTTCACGGCAGACGGTACCGAATACAATTATCTCGCCATCGGCTACCTGTTCGCTCCGCCCGGGGCCATGCAGGTCGAAGCCGGATTGACCTTGCAGACCCGGACGTTCAACTTTCCGCAGGTGGAACTGCAATCCAACTGCAGAAGCAATATAGCCGGAAAATTTACAGAAGGACAATAGAATTAACATTAAGTATAACCACCTCTAAAAACAACAGGCATAAACAGGAAAGAGAACAGAACAGTAAAATCACACGGAAAGCATGGGGAAAGTCCCGTCCTTTCCCGCCGCATGTGGCAGAACCCAATTTATGTTTAACAAAAAAATAAGAGTATGAACAACAAATTATTCTGTATGTTCGCAATGACAGGCGCACTGCTTGCGACATCGTGTTCGAATGACGAACTGGATGCGGTTCAGTCCGGAAACGAAGCGCAGGTGACATTCTCACTTGGCGTTGAAGGAGGTATCGGAGTTAAAACCCGCGCAATCAGCGACGGCACGGGTGCCGACAAATTGGTCTACGCCGTATTCGATGAAGACGGTAATCGCATCAGCAGCATTACAAAGGTTGAAAGAACAAACGTTACCTTCCCCGCGACGGAAACGCTGACTCTGGCCAAGGGACAGACTTACAAGGTCGCGTTCTGGGCACAGGATGCGGATTGCAGTGCCTACACGCTCGATGACAACATGAATGTTACGGTAGATTATGCGAATGCAGCAAACAACGATGAGACCCGCGATGCTTTCTTCAAGACGGAGACTTTCACTGTAACCGGTACCGCCTCGATCGATGTCGTGCTGAAACGTCCTTTCGCACAGATCAATGTCGGCGTGACCACGGAGGATTGGAAGGCCGCTGTCGCTTCGGGTATTACAATCGACCAGTCGAAAGTGGTCGTTAAAAATGCGGCGACATCGCTCAACCTCGTTACGGGTGCGGTAAGCAACCCCACAGACGTAACATACAATTTTGCAACAATTCCTGCGGAGGAGTTGAAAGTCGATACGGACAAAGACGGAAATATTAGTAACAGTGAGACCTACAACTGGCTTTCCATGAGTTATATTCTGGTAAATGACGGCAGCGTGGACGGTGCCCAGAAAACTACGCTGGAAGGGCTGGAGTTCACGTTCAAGCCTGAATCCGGTAACGATATTACATTGAAAGACGGTCTGACAAGCGTGCCCGTACAGCGCAACTGGCGTACGAATATCCTCGGCAAGCTCCTGACGGGCGACATTACATTCAACATCTCTATCGACCCGATTTATGATGGCGACTACATCTATCCCGATGGAAGTGCGCAGGAACTGATAATGGCGGCTGCAAACGGAGGTAAGGTAGAATTGTCCGAGGATGTAGCCCTCGACCAGATGATCACCGTAGCCAAGGGCGCGACGATGGTCCTCGATCTGAACGGACATACGATTACGAACAACACGACAGGTGTCGCAATCAGGGTGAACGGGAGCCTTATCATCAATGGCAACGGCAAAGTCGACGGCGGACATGGCGGCAACAATCAGGCCATTAATGTACCCGCGAGCGGTAATCTGACGATCAACGGCGGCGAGTTCACCGTAGGCCCCGATGCCAATAATCAAGGAAACTCCTGCATCGAGACGAATAACGGACAGGTAACGATCAATGGAGGCACATTCTCGTCGGAGGCGGCATACAACGGAAAATACTACGTGCTCAATGTCACTCAAACCCAAGGCGGAACGGGCTTCATAACGGTTACAGGCGGAACATTCATCAACTACAATCCGGCCACGGGTGACGACGCCTTAGGAGGCTCTTTCGTCGCTAAAGGCTATTCCGTGGTTGAACAAACTACAGACGGCACCACTACTTACACGGTAGTGAAAGGAGTAGCGGTAACTTCTGCCCAAAACTTCGACCAGGCAATCCAAGAAGCAATAGATAACGGCTCGAATACCATCTATGCCGCGTCCACGTTGACACTCTCCAGCAATGTTGATGGACAAGGTGTAACAATAGAAGGCCCGTCCTCAATAACGCTCTCCGACAATGCGCAGATCAGCAACATGACATTTGCCAATAATCCATCAGGGGTGGCAGTCGATGTAGCCGGGTCCGGAATAACTCTTGAAAAAGTAACTGTAGACGCTGCTGTCCTAAAAGGAGTAAACGTAGGGAAGAATGCAACTGTCACGATAAAAGAGAGCAATTTTAACAATCGTGGTTATGGAGTCTATTCCAACGGTGGTAGTACCACTATCGAAGATTGTACCTTTGATAAAAATTTAACGTATGCCTACAATGGAAGCGGAAGCCTTATTGCCAAAAAATGTAACTTCAACGGTTGGATGTCGGGATGGTCTCTTTCTGGCGAATTCGAGGAGTGCACATTTAATTATGGGGATAAGTGGTATCCTGCAGCTGTGTGCTATGGTACCACCACGTTCACAAACTGCACTTTCGGGAAACATGGATATCCTTTATTGGACCAAAGTGGGAATATAAGCCAAAATAAAATTTCCGGAACTACTTATGGATATGATTATAGTGTCTCTTGTGGTGCAAAGGACATTACAATCACATTCACCAACTGTCATTATTCCGACGGAACATCTTTTAACACCGATGTTTTCAAAAGACAGTTAGGCGATGGCAAGCAAGATCCGGCAAGTGTTACTATCGATGGCATAACCTACACGGATATGGAGATATTCCAGATAAATAAAGAATAAAACTTCTATATTTATCAGACTCTAAAATAGGGCTGTCAGTCAACAAAGACCGGCAGCCCTACTTGCGTATATAATGATTGGCTCGCTGGAATAATAAATACAATCCATTAATTTTATCATACCGACAATCCGTTGCCCCCTCTGTCAATCCTCCAGTCATACCGGCCTTTTGCCACATCGTCCACCTCCTGTCGGGCACGGATTTTCTCCTGTTCGGTCGGCTTGCCCTTGATGGCGGAGTAGCCCACGAACCAGTTGCCCACGGCAAGCCTTTCGTCCTCGGTGCCGGCATACGTTTCCATGATTATTCTAATCCCGGCAGCTTCCTCGTCATACAGTATGTCCCTGTGCCCACCGCTACCGCTGAACACGGAACGGGCGAAGCCGATAATCTTGACAACCATATTATTTGGATATGTAACGGCGAAGACTTCAGTAATCTGATGCCAGTAGAAGATATTCAAAAGGCATTTGCATATACCGCAGATTGACATTCGAATCTGTCAACCTCTTATAAAAGCACTAAGGTGTAAACTTTAGAGCCTTTTTATTATCGCCTTTCGGAATCACGCTGTAACTGCTTTCGAGAGCCGGAAGGCGGTCCTTTGTTTTAATATCCCTACCTGCACAACTCGATTTCACATCTCCTTCTGCCTGTTTACCCTACCGGACAGAGGAATTTTTCCAGAGATTTTTATCGCCGACTGTACTCCGATCGATGATACTAAAAACTTTCTTGCGGCACAGGGCAGGACGCTCCTGCTGGAAGTGGGTGTAGGTTACAACACGCCCACCATCATTCGTTTCCCATTCGAGCGGATGGCGGCGCAGAACGACAACGTCACGTTGGTACGCATCAACCGTGATTATTCCGAGAAGCAGGCGGCTGTCGGCTCGTTCATTCCGTTTAGGGAGGACATAAATAGTGTATTGTCTGACGTGGTGTGATACAAACGTATTACCTTTGCAGAGTCGTCAAACAAACAATCGTTTATGAAACAGAATACCGTCATCGAAACCATTGCCGGAAGTCTGCTCTTTCTGCTGCTTGCCGCCTGTTCCACGTCCCGTCAGGCAGTGGATGCGGGCGCTACGGGCAACCTGATTATCTTCTATGATTCCGCTATCGGCAAGGAAAAACTGCTTGAAGCCGTGAAGAAATACGGCTCGGAAGTGCTGTACGAATATAAGAATTTCAACAGTATCGCTGTAACCGTTCCTCCCAAGTACACCGTGTCGAAAACGATACGGTTTTATAAAAAAGTAAGAGGCGTGTTGTCTGTATCGGAAGACAGGAAGATGGAACTACACTGATGCTTCCGTGTCCGGTCGGCAATACAGGGAGCATTTTGGTTCCGGTGAGATAGTAACTTCAGTCTCGCCGGATGTTTCATCTTACAAGACACGAACCTTGTAATATATCCGTTAAATATCTTTCCATTTTATGTATTTTCCCTTGATTCGTTTGGCTGTCTGAATAAAATCGCATAATTTGCGTAATCAATTACATTTCCAATAATAGATAATAGATCGGAACAAAGGGGGCTACATCGCCGTGGGCTGCTATCGGGGAGAACCGGTAGACCTCCAACCGCTTCTCTCAGAACATTCGGCCAACGTATCTACGGCCATGCAGAAGAGGATAACGCGCGTTCGCAACGGTTATGCGGACAGCTCGGCATGCGTTTGGAAGTGTGTGTCAGAGAGTCCGTTCCTTTTGCCTGCAATCCCGATGACATAGCCCGATATGAAGCACCATCCGTCTATGTCATTTTACGCAGGAAATGGAAGCCGCACCTCAGAACCGTTAAGACCACGAGGTACGATGAACGGCCAAATTATTATTTCTGATTCTCTTCCGGTTGTCTACGGACCGTCCGGTCACTTATGCGGTACAAACCAAATGGATAACGAGTTATCGTAGAAACAGTCATTCAAACAGCAAAGAGAACGATTTAACCGTCCTCTTTGTCATTACTATTTCTGACAGGTGTAATTCGACTGCCCTGCACCTGTACATCTCCTTCCTTTATCCGGCATTCGTCCATGTGGCCATAGGGCCGTTCATCTTTCTTGCGTCATTTACTTCGGCGATCCCATAAGATACGTCAACGATTTCGACGAAGCCTCCTTTTATCATTTCCTCCAATGCAACCCGCACTCCTTGTGATCGGGCGATTCCCACCACCACCGTCCGGCGCGAATATCTTCGCCCGGTTTCACTGCCCGCGTGCAAGGCTGGCATCCGATACTCGGAAATCCCTGCTCATGCAGCTTGTTATACGGGACGTGATGGCGGTGTATATATTCCCAGACTTGCTCTTCGTGCCAGCCGATCAGCGGATTGATTTTCACCAACCCGTGCGTTTCGTCCCATTCGATCGCCCGCATTCCGCTGCGTGTAACCGATTGTTCACGCCGAAGACCGCATATCCAAGCGTCCAATCCCTGAAAGGCCCGTTCGAGCGGTTCGAGTTTGCGTACCCGGCAGCAACGTTTGCGCTTTTCCAGACTCTCATAGAATCCGTTCATACCACAGTCGGCAACCAATTTTTCGACTTCGGCACGGTCGGGAAAGAAAACCTGCAAACGAATGCCGTAGCGCATAGCCGTCCGATCAATCAGGCTGTACGTTTCCGGAAACAGACGTCCGGTATCGAGCGTAAATATCCGTGCGCTGGGTTTCAACTTGCAAATCATGTCTGTCAGCACCTGATCTTCGATGCTCAGACTGGAAGACAAGGCGATGCGGTCGCCGAAACGGTCGAGAAAATAGCTCAGGATCGTTTCAGGCGTCGCGTCGGCGAACTCTTCGTTCAATCGTATTATTTCGTTTTGTGTCATGGTATTACTCGGTTAAAGTTATCATGCCGGCACCTACCGTATCGTTGGTGTCGGGATCGATGAAAATCAGGCTGCCGGTCGTGCGATTCTGCGCGTAGGCATCGAACACCAACGGCAGGGCCGTGCGAATCCTAATGCGGGCGATATCGTTGACAGCAAGTTGTGTGACGGAATAGATCCGTTCCAGCGAGTTGATGTCCAGCTTGTATTCAATCTCCTTGACGACACCCACGGTTTCTGCCGTTGCCTGCCGGATGACATAGCGTTTGCCGAGTTGCAGCGGCTCTTCGCGCAGCCAGCAGATCGTCATGGTTACATCCTGCGATACTTGCGGCTGCGGTTCGTCGCTACGCACGATGAGGTCGCCGCGACTGATGTCTATGTCGTCGGCAAGACACACCGTTACCGATTCGGGCGCAAACGCCTCGTCCTTCTCTTCTTCCGCAAAACGGATCGCCTCCACAGTCGAGCGGTTCCCCGACGGAAATATGGTAACGGCATCGCCCCTGTGCAATACGCCGCCGCACAGCCGGCCTGCATATCCGCGAAAGTCGTGGAACCGGTCCGAGATCGGACGGATGACATGCTGTACAGGCATTCGCATGGGTCCCTCGGTAAGCGAGTGTCCGGCAGGGACGGTCTCCAACAGATGCAACAGCGTGCCGCCATCGTACCATGGCATGTGCTCGGACTCCGTTACGACATTGTCGCCCAACTTCGCCGAAATAGGAATGAACGTTATCCCGCCGATCCGCAGCTTCTCTGCCATATTGCGGTATGCCGTACAAATGTCGTCGAACGCCTGCTGCGAAAAGCCAACCAGATCCATCTTGTTGACACATACGACGATATGTGAGATTCCCAGAGTCGACGCAATGAACGAATGACGCACGGTCTGTTCCAGCACGCCGTTGCGGGCATCAATCAGAATAATCGCCAGATCAGCGGTCGAAGCGCCTGTTACCATATTGCGCGTGTACTGAATATGTCCCGGTGTGTCGGCGATGATGAACTTGCGGCGCGGCGTGGCGAAGTAGCGGTATGCTACATCGATAGTTATGCCCTGTTCGCGTTCTGCACGCAGACCGTCTGTCAGCAGGGCGAGGTTCAACTCTTCGTTGCCTCGGTTGCGCGAGGCCATTTCGACTGCTTCCAGTTGATCTTCGAAGATCGACTTGCTGTCGTAGAGCAATCGGCCGATCAGTGTGCTTTTGCCGTCGTCAACACTTCCGGCCGTAGTGAAGCGCAGCAGTTCCATATCCAAATATCCTTTTTCCATAGCTTTGTCCTCGTTAAAAATACCCGGCTTTCTTGCGGTCCTCCATAGCTGTCTCCGAACGTTTGTCGTCGGCGCGCCCGCCGCGCTCCGTCACGCGGGTCGCGGCGATTTCATCGATGATCTCCTCCAGCGTATGCGCCCGCGAGAGCGTCAGCCCCGTGCAGCTGATATCTCCGATGGTGCGACAGCGTACCTCACGCTCGACCACCTCCTCGTCGGGTTTGAGCCGCATGCACGGTTCTGCCGCCAACCACTGACCGTCGCGCTGAAAGACACGGCGCCGATGTGTGAAGTAGATGCTCGGCATCTCGATATGCTCCTGATAGATATACTGCCAGACATCCATCTCGGTCCAGTTGCTGATCGGGAAAACGCGGAAATGTTCGCCCATGTTCTTACGCCCGTTGAAGATATTCCACAGCTCGGGCCGCTGGTTCTTGGGATTCCACTGCCCGAACTCGTCGCGGTGCGAAAAGAAACGCTCCTTGGCACGGGCTTTCTCCTCATCGCGGCGTGCTCCGCCGATTGCTGCGTCGAACTTGTATTTCTCGATGGTATCGAGCAGGGTGGTCGTCTGCAAACGGTTGCGGCTGGCATTGTAACCCGTCTCCTCCTTGACGCGCCCCGTGTCGATCGACTCCTGCACGGAGCCGACGATGAGCTGGGCTCCGAGTTTGCCGACGAGGTCGTCGCGATACTCGATCGTCTCCCTGAAGTTGTGCCCGGTATCTATGTGGAGTAACGGAAACGGAATTCGCACCGGATAGAAGGCCTTGTAGGCCAAATGAGTGACGACTATAGAGTCCTTCCCGCCGGAGAACAGGATGACCGGACGTTCGAACTGTTCCGCCACCTCGCGAAGTACGTAGACGGCTTCCGACTCCAACTCTTTAAGATGTGTTAATTTACGATTGTTCATATATTTCGATTGATTCGTTAACTGAATACGCCCGACAGATAGTTGCGGGTCAGCTCGTGCTGCGGGTGATGGAATACCTGCTCGGCATCGCCCGTCTCGATTACCTCGCCCATGTAGATGAATACGACGTAATCGGCGATACGCAATGCCTGACGCAGCGTGTGGGTCACCATGATTATGGAGTAATGCTCTTTGAGTTTGACGAAAAGATCTTCGACGATCTTGCTCGATTGAGGGTCGAGTGCGGAGGTGGCTTCGTCGGCCAGAATGAACTCGGGCTCTACCGCCAGGCTGCGGGCCAGGCAAAGACGTTGTTGCTGGCCTATGGAGAGACTCGAGGCAGGGGCGCGCAGCCTTTCTTTCACCTCGTCCCACAATCCGACCTCACTCAGGTAATGTTCGACGACGACGTCGAGTTTACGCCTTCCTCGGATACCATGGATGCGGCAGCCATAAGCGACATTGTCATAAATGGACATGGGAAGCGGGCACGGCCGTTGAGGAACGAGCCCGATACGACGGCGCAGGTCGATGAGCTCGGCACCGTCGCTGCGGAGAATATCCTGCTCACCGAGAGTTATGCTTCCGCGCATGCGAACCCCATCGACCGAATCGATCAGCCGGTTGAAACTTTTGAGCAGCGTGGATTTGCCGCAGCCCGACGGGCCGATGATGCAGGTGATTTTGTTTTCGGGAATTTGCAGGCTGATATCTTTGAGAATCTGTTGATTCCCGATAGACAGATCGAGATGTCGTACTTCAAGCCGTGCACCGGTATCGGGATGTCGGAACTTGACGTCGGGAGTAAATGCTTTGTCCTTGTGCAACAGGTCGTCCATATCCGGTTCTATGACGGAGAATCCTATGTGGCGCTTAAAGAATTCGGGTAACATATTTTCAGATTTTATTTTTCGAGAAGCGGTGCATGATAAATCGCCCGGCAAGACTGATGACGAGTACGATCATGGTCAGTACGAGTGCGGCGGCATAGGCACGATTCTGCACTTCAGCCTGCGGAGCGCTCAACTGAAAGAAAATCGAGAGCGGTAGCGTGGCTGCAGGTTGCGATAGTGATGAGGGTATCGAATCGGAGAATCCGGCCGTGAACATCACGCCGGCGGCATCGCCTATGGCACGCCCCACCGACAATAACGTCGCCGTCGCAATTCCGGGCATGATCTGCCGCAAGACGACACCCATGGTTTCGAGCCGCGTGGCTCCGAGCGAGTATGAAGCATCGAGTAAATCACGCGGGAAAGTCTTGGCCACCTCGTCCATCGAACGGATCAGAATGGGGATGATGAGCAGCGTGGTGACCAGAATGCCGCCCAACAGCGATGTGCGCAATCCGAGCCAGATCATCAGCGTGAAAGCGAAGGCCCCGTAGACGATAGACGGGATGCCGAACAGCACGTCGTAGGCCAAACGTGCGACATAGCCGAATTTCGAATCGCTTTTGAGAAATACGTTCAGATAGAATACTACGGGAATGCTGACCAACAACCCGAGAAGGGTTGAGGCCGCAACGATATAGACCGATCCAACGATAGCATTGAGAAATCCCCCCTCCTTGCCTATGTAAAATCCGCCGCCGGGAAGTGAACTCACCATCTCCCATGTGATGCACGACCAGCCCCGATGAAAGACGACGTAAACGATACCCGCTGCGAATCCGACAACGGCAAGCAGCGACAATGCCATCAGAATTTTAACGATAATCTCTTCTATGTATTTGGATTTCATGATTTCTTAAGCCGATAAAGGATGATTCGCGATAGCAGATTGAACAGCAACACCACAACGAAAAGAATCATTGCGGCGAACATCAGAGCCGCTTCGTAGAGCGGCAGCGAAAGCATCTCGCCATAGTTGTTGGCAATGAGGGCGGGAATGGGATAGCAGGCATCGAAAACGGAATGAGGCACTTGAGACAGGTTCCCGCAAACCATAAGTACGGCAATGGTCTCGCCCAATGCTCGGGAAACGGCCAACACCACGGCGGCGAAGATACCCGGCAGCGAACGGCGAATCACCACTTTCTTGGTCGTTTGCCAACGCGTTGCACCCAGCGCCTGCGAAGCGTCGCGCAACTCTTGCGGTACGGTCGAGAATATCTCGACGAACAGGCTGACGAGCAGCGGCAGAATCATAACACTCAGCACGATGCCGCCCGCCAGTACGGTATATCCCGACGAGAACTCGACGAAATGCGGCGCCAGCCATTCGGAAATCCACGGAACGATCAGCAGGGAACCCCACACGCCGTAGATGACCGACGGAAGTGCAGCGAGGATATCCAATGCCGGATAAAACCACCGTTTGACCCATGCGCGCGAATACTCGGTCAGAAAAACGGCGGTCAGCAGCGACAAAGGCAGGGCCAGCACAAGAGCAATACCCGTCACCCACACCGTGCCCATGATGAAGGGGTAAAATCCGAACCGGTTCTTGAACGGTTTCCACTCGCTGGCCGAGAGCAATTCCCACAGGGAATGATCCTCGAAGATCGGAGCCGACTTCATATACAGTCCGATTCCCATGATCAGCACTAACAGCAGTGAGGCGCCTGTCAGTAGGAACATGACGGCGCCGGCTGTTTTTTCCCTTGTTATTCGTTGTGTACTCATCGGTTATTCCGATTGGTTCGCAGATTCGAGCAACGCTAACGATTCCCGAATTTTGTTCTCAGGGGTATTGATATATCCTGCCGGAATGTTTTTTGCCTGTCCGTCGCCGAGAACATATTCGAGGAATGCCACCGCGACGGGATCGGTGGGAACCCCCTTGGTAACCAGATATAGATCACGCGCCGGCGGTGACGGATATTTCCCTTCGGCAATAGCTGCGACAAGACGGTCTTTCGTGTCATAGAACTCTTCATCGGGAGCGATCCGGCCGTCTCCGTCAGTGTCGATGGGCAGCACCACGATCCCGTCGTTAGGTAAATGCGTATCGTTGTCGTAAGCATAACCGATATTGTTGAGCCCGATGCCGTATATGTCTTTCTGGACGGCGGCTGCAACACCCGGATCGCCGAATACGGCCGTACCGCCCAAGTCCTCTTGTTTGGCTCCGAACCACAAGGCCCAAGTTTCTGCGGCCCCGCAGGCATCGGAGCGGGTATAGGCATGCAGGGGCGTCGCGTCATCCGTGCCGAGAACGTCGCCCCATGTTTTCGCCTCGCCCGTAATCCATATATCGACGGCCGCATCACGGGAAAGACCGTGTGCGAACAGTTCCTTGAGTTTCGGATTGGAGGCATTGATTGTCGGGACTACGGCATCCTTCGCCACAGCGAAACCTACAGCACCCTTTTCTTTTTCGGGCGGATATACTTCACGCGAAACCATGCCGAAATCGACTACTCCGGCCAGTACGTCGGTCATACCCTTACCGGCACCGCCAGCCGAAATATCAATACGTACACCCGGGTGCAAGGTCTGAAACTCTTCTGCCCACTGAACGGCTACGGGATAGAGCGCAAACGCACCCGAAAGCGACAACTCGCCGCCCAGTTCACCGGTTTTGGCTCTGTTTCCATTGCCGCAGGACACACTGCCAAAGGCAAATACGCCTAAAAATAAGATTTCAATAATTTTCATAATCGGTAAGTTTTTATTTCATCAGAACATGGCAAAAAATTGGAATGTCAAAAAATTGACATCTTTTCGTGCCGCCAACATTTTATATACATAGTTCAATTGCAGACGGAGTTTCTGCATCGGGAAATAGTTCAGCCCTATCAAAAAATCGTCCTCTGTCGCGTCGTCAGACCATATATGTTTTCCATGGAAAATGGGATCTTGAACTCTCCGGCCTGCAGATTGAAACGCTGGTCAATTTTGTAGCGGAGATAGGCATCCAATATTTTGGGGCGTCCTGCAAACTCCATTTGAAAACGATAGTCGAGTTTTGTCGCCAGATCGCCAGTGAAATCGAGGCGCGCACGCCGGATATCGAAACTGTTTGATTCTCCATTATATTGGTAGCGCACATTGATAAATCCCGATATTTTCGGCAGTGCGGAGGTAATCTTCTTCACCCGCTTTTCCATGTCGGATATATCGGTCGAATACGCTGTATTCTCTTGCGCGAACAGTGAATTGTACATGAACAATCCCAGAATGACGTAAACAATCTTTCGCATTTGATTTCTTGATTAATTATACTACACTGCAAAAGTAGAGATTACAAAAGTTCTTGTCAATAGGTATTTTTACCTAATCCACACTTGAAAGATGTAGATTAGAAGAAAGGCGCACATATGGGATGTTTTCTTCTTTTTAGAATGATATGTCGGGAAAAACATTATTTTTGCAAAGATAAATTACCCGAAAATCCCATGCTTTCAAAGAAAACAAGATACGCCATGCTGGCACTCAGCGTACTGGCCGCAGAGTACGGAAGAGAGCCCGTGCAAATCGGTCGAATTGCCGAAAAGGAGAAGATTCCCCAGCGTTTTCTGGAAGGAATACTGCTCTCGCTTAAAAATATCGGAATGTTGAATAGCACACGAGGCAAGAGCGGCGGCTATTACCTGTTGAAAGATCCGCGGGAAGTGACACTGCTCGATGTAGTAATTTGTTTCGAGGGTTCGGTGAGCATGCTGGCATGTGTGTGTGAAGATCAATATATGCCGTGCGAATTTTGCAAGGACGAGGATAGTTGTCCTATTCGCAAACCTTTTTCAGAGATTTATCGGCATATCATCGACATATTGCATCGAACAACACTGGCCGATCTGATAAAAAAGTGACATGGCAACGACAAGAGCAGATCTTGCCTGCTCTCGGAATAACTTATGTATTAAGCAAATAATATACTCAATTAGTATAACATAACCGATTCAATACATCCTCATCGTCATATACGAAAAGAGTTTTTACAATATGACAAAGTTGTCGTAATATTCTTGAACGAGAACCGGGGATGATGCTGAACTTATGTTTGAAAGCCGACATTCTTCCACAGTAGCGAGCGAATCGCTTAGCGATGAGAGGCGGTCTGTGAAGTTGCACTCCATAAATTCTATGGGCAGATCAAATTGATATCAATTATTTGATTTCAAAAAATGATGATTGTATTTGCATAGAATTAAAAGTTATTTGAAAGTAAGAAGTTACACCGTCCGGAAGCGGTTGCTGTCATCATGTCCGTTACCGGGGGCGTTCATATTTTTTTCGAAGGATATTATTCTCGGACAGCCACGCTTCGAGCCGTTCTAACGAAGCGTCTTTGAGTATCACCCGTTTTCCTGCATCGAGCAGGTAGATGACGGGCATGGCAGGCAGGGAGTACGACTCGCGCTCCACGATACGGCTGTCATCCACAATGGAAAACTGTTGATTTTCGACCCAATCATCGGTACAAGCGGTGAACATGCCCGGCAGAAAGAGCATGAACACGAATATCCGGAAAGGATCCGGCACGGGATGCTTTCTTTTCCTGTACATGCGGCAACCCGCAAAGGAGCCTGGTTACCCCATATCCCGAAATAAAGGTAAATCCAACCGTTTTCCAATCATCTATATGCTCACTTGCTCAAAACATCACTTCAAGAAGTTTGGTATTCATGAGGATCACTTCCGCGCCGCCTGCACACGGGTATCCGTGGATATCGGCCGGACAAGTGATGACATCTTTCAATCGGGACTGCTTGTCACGCCTGCATTCCCGAGTTGTTACCGGCAAAAACGACTCGGATGAATACCGGGTATCGCGTGGAATCAGTTGCTTATCGTGGGCGATTGCCTGAGATATTCCGTTGAAGCAAGCTGCCTGACCATGAAAACCGCCATGTCCGCTGCCGTGATGGCGAACCAGATGCCCTTGCCGTCCAACGTGGCACGAACCTTTCCTTTGGCCGGACTTTCCTTGATCGTAGTGCACCGCACGATGGTCCAGTCGAGTCCGCTTTCCCGGATCATCGGTTCCATGCGGTTCTTGTCGTCGATGATGGCCTGAAACCACCTCATAAACAACGGCAGGACAAGTTTCCGGTATACCCAGGGAAGAAAGGTCAGGCTGTCTCCGGCCCCGATTACGCTGATGGCAACCAGACGTTTTACATGTATCCGCTCCATCTCTTCCATGATGATTTTATTGGCTTCCGAGACAAAACTTGTCGGCCGTCCATCGCCCTTGCCCCCGATTCCCAACGTTTGGATAACAGCCTCCTGCCCCTCCAGCACATGCCGGACAACGTCCCTGTCCATTACATTGCCCGTCACCACGTGCAGACGTTCGTGCCGGGCGGTAACTTTTTCCGCGTCACGTGTCAGCACTGTAACCTCATGCCCCTCTTTCAAGGCTTCTTTTACGACAGCTTTTCCTGCGATACCTGTCGCGCCAAATACTACAATCTTCATCGTTATATTCATTTTAATGATTTACAAGCCAATCCTGTGGCCTTTCCTTCCGCAACTCTGATGGGGGCGGCCTTCATGGTGCCTGAAAAAATGGTCGGAAGTGAGTCGGGCGGGGAAATCCAGACCGTCGGCACTCTCTCTTACGCTCATCTCCGCACATCTATCGGACTGGGGAGGCCCTGTTTTCCATGCCATTCTCCTCTAAAACCTCTTCCGTTATTTCATCATGCCGGCTTAATAGTAGCATTCACGGTAAACCTCAAAATACACGATACCGCCTTGTGGGGTGATGGTGATTTTATCCTCCCTTGCCAGCCAGCC
>ERZ791801.1311-NODE-1311-length-17008-cov-30.141391_pt1 | contig 17008 bp, 10 predicted proteins | sample MGYA00510309_ERZ791801 | MGnify/ENA primary metagenome ERZ791801 (study PRJEB30046, sample SAMN00791979) | human gut metagenome | study: EMG produced TPA metagenomics assembly of the A metagenome-wide association study of gut microbiota in type 2...
GAAAGTCAGGGCTTTGTGATTTTTTTAGAATAAGGGAGTTTTGACACACCCTCCTATGTGATTATTGGGCTTTCAGCCCGCATTAATTGAGTTTTGACACCCTCCTATGTGATTGTTGGGCTTTCTTGCTTTGGCAAGCGGCAAAGCCGAGCGCAGCCCGTATTTGACCACATTTTTAGTTTTACCAGACAGCAATATAAACTGAACAACTGTCTTTTTTTAAATAAGGTTGACTTTAGGGTGTCAACCTTATTTAAAAAAAGACAATTGGCTAAATTTGCTAAGGGTAGCACCATTATTCATTTGCATTACGCAGACATAGAAAAAGCCAAACTATTGTTGCCTTCTTTGGAAGAACAAAATAGAATGGCTAAGTGTTTAGTAGCATTGGATAAGAAAGTTTCTGTTGAGCAAAACCTCCTAAGTTCATTGACTTGTCAAAAGTCATATTTACTACAACAAATGTTTATATAAACATCTGACGAAGCAAGTATTGTTTCTGCAAACCAAATAGTTTCAATACACTTTGTTCAAAATCAATCTTAGAGTTCAGAGCGGATGGCATTTTCGCTATTTCATGTTGCCTCTCTTTTGTTGGTATTGGACAAAGTATATTGTTTATATCTTTCAAATAGGCAGTTTTCATTGTACCTTCTGTAACAATACGGCTAACTGCTTTTTTGAAATAAGAAGAAGACATTAAATAATACAAGAACTCCACATCAATATTTTGCTTTGGTACAATTCCCAATATTCCTTGTTTGGTACAAACAGGATATGTTGTTATTGAAATTTCTCCAATGGTCGCACCATTTGAAAATAGGATAGAATGTGTAGGTATAAGCCAAGCTGATGATTTTTGCAAACCAAGTTCTGTAATAAAGTCTTTATTCTCAGTCAAATACTTCTGCTTCAAATCGTCAATCTTGATAAATGGAATGTTACCATTATCATAGTATGCTGCATTTGATGTAGCAGGCGTTCCACCTTCGCCTGCCATTTCATACAAAGTACCAAATTTGACAAAATCACAATGAAGAGAATTTATAGCATAATCAATAATCGCAGACTTTAGCTTCTTCAAATCCTCAATGATTTTGTTTTGGGTAGCGATACGCTCATCAAGAAGAGATAATAGTTTCGCTATTTTACTTTCTTCCTCGATAGATGTTGTGTAAATTGGAAATGAGGAATATTCTTGTGAATTTATGCCTGGTTGTCCAGAACGTGCAGACATAATAGACACCCATCTCCAATATCTATGGGTGTGTAATTGAGAGAATACAAAATAAGGGTCATGTGTCGTCACATTCGCTCTAATCAAGAAACCTGCATAATACAATTTTCCATCTGATTTTTTATACAAATAAGATTTGCCAGTACTCGCTCCTGTTCTTGCCAACAATATATCACGATTATTCACAAGATAGTTATCTGTTAAAACACCATCTGGAGAAACGATGTCCTTATCTGTATAGGTGGATGATGCTTCGTCTATATCCGTGATACGAATATATTTGTTTACACCATCATATATTTTTGCAGCAGCATTCATACCATAGTCAAAACCTGTTGCAATATCACCAAACTTAGTTTTCTCCCACTCCCCTTGAAACTCCTTAAATCTGAGATTTGGGACGTTGGGCTTTTTGTTTTTATTATTAATTGTTATTGTCATTTTTAATCCTTAATTTGATTGTTTTGAAATTGTCCATCAAGCTGGTGGACAATTTATTGCTTTTCTAAAATCTCCACAAGTTGTGGAAGATTTCAATTCTCCTTTGGATTGAGGTCGAAAGGAAGCAGAGGTGTATCATCATCACCCTTATTAAATCTGTCAAAATCAGATATATATGAACGGTCTTGGATGAGTTTGTATTTCTCATATTCTCCATAAGCCTTTGCTCTTGCTTCATCTTGCGAAACTGTCCCAGCTGTTGCGTTTGCCTTATAGTCCATTGCCGTAAGGAACTGGTCAAGCCGCTTGCGCCAATCTTCCATTGTTGTAATTATATGGCGTTGGGCACGAGTTTCTGCGAGGTCAAGAAATGAAGTAGTTATGGCATTGAGTTGATTAAGTTCGGTATCCGACAAATAGTTTTTGGCAACAATTGTGTCAGACTTTTGTACTCGACCGTCTGGTGCTTTCTTCCATGTTGTAAGTCCCATGTGCGGCTGCTCGGCATCGGCTCTGTTATAGACAATCTCTGCTGCGGTATGATGTGTGACAGCCAAGTGCATCATGTTCTGCACCATCTTGAAGAACAAATTTGTACTTTCTGATTTTGCGTCATAGTCAGCACTACATTCAGCATAGATGTCTGTTATCTTCTGGTAGTAGCGGCGTTCAGACGTACGTATCTCACGGATGCGTTCTAACAAGTCGTCAAAGTAATCCTTGCCGAAATGCTTGCCTTGTTTCAAGCGTTCGTCATCAAGTACATACCCCTTAATGATAAACTCCTTCAATACCGATGTAGCCCATATACGGAATTGTGTGGCTTGATAACTGTTCACACGATAGCCAACGGCAATAATGGCATCAAGATTGTAGAATAATGGAGTACGTTCCACATCACGCTCACCCTCAAGTTGAACTTGTTGAATTTTTCTACAAGTTGCCTCTTTTGTAAGTTCTCCACTTTCATAAATTTGAGAAAGGTGATAAGCAATCGTTGCTCGGTCTACGCCAAACAAATCTGCCATGCGTTTTTGCGACATCCAAAAAGTATCGTTATTGAATATAACTTCAATACGTGTTTCGCCTTGTGCTGTTTTATACAGCAATATATTGGATTCCAGCGAGTTTTGAATGAGTTCTGTCGTAGAAACAGACTGAGAAAAATATTCCCTTGCTTGTTGCACTAAAGGTTTCTTTCCGTCTGCATTTTCAGCTATAATCATGCAAGCTATACGAGACAAGCGGAAAATGTTCACCTTTCTACATGCACCACTACCGAGTTTGACCATATCAACCGTTTGGTTGAAATGGTCATCAATCTTCATACCTTTTTGATTGGCTACGGCAATAGCCTTGTTTATTACATTTTGGAATTTCCAATTAGTAGAATACCCCATAGCATTGCATAGGTCGCGCGAACTCCAATATTCATTGTTGTTCTCGTCAATCCTGCGAATAGCATCAAACGTAGGACGCATCTCTGGTATATTATCTTTCTCAGCCATATAAAACGTTCTTCTAAAATTGTCTCAACCTGGTACAAAAAATTTATTCAACCAATCCCAATTCCTTCAAATAGCCTTCAATCTCCTTGTCAAGGTCGGCTCGTTTGGCTTCCAGTTCCTTGATTTCCTTCATGACAGCATGGATGTCGATAGGTTCTTCTTCCTCGAACGTATCAACGTAACGAGGAATGTTGAGATTGTAGTCGTTCTCAGCCACTTCTTGCAGTGTGGCAAGATGACTGTACTTTTCTATCTCCTTGCGCTCGCGATAGGTATCAACAATCTTTTTGATATGCTGCGGACGGAGTTTGTTCTGGGTCTTGACCTTTTCAAACTCCTTGCTGGCATCAATGAACAGAATGTTGTCATCCTCCTTACGGCATTTCTTGAACACCAAGATACAGGTCGGGATGCTTGTGCCATAGAATATATTGGCAGGCAGACCGATGATGGCATCCACATAGTTCTTCTTCTCGATGAGGAAACGGCGTATTACGCCCTCGGCATTGCCACGGAACAGCACACCATGAGGAGCAACACAAGCCATTGTGCCACCTTCGTTGAGGTGGTATATCATGTGGAGAATAAAGGCATAGTCGGCTGTCTTGCGTGGTGCTAAGCGTCCTGCCTTGCTGAAACGATCATCGTTGTTGAACTTGTCGGCTGCACTCCATTCGGCAGAGAATGGTGGATTTGCTACCACTGCGTCAAACTGTGTATCGCCAAAAGCATCAGCCTCCAAAGTATCGCCATTCTCTATGCGGAAGTTACTAAACTTTATGCCATGAAGAAGCATATTCATGCGAGCCAAGTTGTATGTCGTAGGGTTCTTCTCCTGTCCGAATATCTCGTTGGCATGACCTATGCTTGCTGCACGGAGCAACAACGAGCCGCTACCGCAAGTTGGGTCATAGACATTGCGCAGACGAGCGTGACCGATGGTGACGATCTCTGCCAAGATACGGCTCACCTCCTGCGGCGTGTAGAACTCGCCAGCTTTCTTGCCTGCACCTGCGGCAAATTGGCTAATCATATACTCGTAGGCATCGCCGAGAATGTCAATCTCCTGCGATGCTTCCACACCAAAGTCAATATCATCAAGTGCAAGAAGAACATTGCTGACCAAAGTGTTCTTGTCATCGGCAGTCTTGCCCAACTTGGGTGAAGCAAGGTCGATGTCGGAGAACAGTCCGCCAAAGTCTTCTTCGCTGTCCTGTCCGAGAGTGCTGTCCTCGATACGCTTCAACGAGCGTTCGAGTAAAGGCAGGATGTTCTCCTTCTTCTTTACGCTTTCGATGACAGACGAGAACAGGAAGTTTGGTTCAATGAAGTAGCCGATATTCTCCAGACATTCGGTCTTCACCTCTTCCTGCAACGCCTCTACGTCTTCGTCCTTCTCCATAGCCCACAACTCCTTGAACGTCACCTCGTCGTCGACCAACGCGTCGTTGGCGTGCTTCTCTATCTTCTCCGACAAATACTTGTAGAAGATAAAGCCAAGAGTGAAATACATGAAGTCGCTTGCCGACATATTGCCGCGCAGTTTGTTTGCAACTTCCCAAAGTTGGTTTCTTAAATTTTGCTGAAGCTCTTCTGACATATCTTTTGTTTTTTTCTTATTCCCAATTAAATACTTTTATTATTGTTCTTAGTTTGTCCATGATGCGTGTGAACGCCTTGCGCTTTTTTATCAGTCCCAAGTGTTTCTCTTTCAGCGCCTCTTGTATGATTTCGGGCTGTTCCTTTTGCAGATAGTCGTATTCGGAGAGGTAATGATTGAGCACGGAAGCATCCAAATCTTCATCCTTTGCAAGCGTATTGACTGCATTGTTGCGTTCGGTGACGATGTAGTTGTTCAGACGTTCTTCGAGGTCGCTTGTGCCGTCGGCTTTCTGCTTGCGAGACATGAAGTTGTCGCGGTCGTCGTCTACGTTTTTCTGTATGAAGCCGTCGATGAGCTTCGCCTTGCTGCGAAGTTCAACATCCTTAATCATTGTGTCGATGATGTGCTTACGTCTTTCGGTATAGTCGGCGCTATAAGGATTGAGGTCTGCAATCAACTCCAAGATATAGGCAACATTGATAATATCACTATGCAGAAGTTCCAAGCAGAAGTCTATATCTCCCATGCCTGTAGCTGCTTCTTGTTGTGGGTCGGGTTCGGACGCCATGCCAGATTCGTCGTTCGGAGTTAGATAGCCGTTCGTCTTGTCTTCGTTCTTTACAGCGAACGAATCGTAGATGTCGAGATACTTGCTGCGGAAGTCCATAAACTGTTGTTCTGTCATTCCGAGGTCGGGAGCATCCTCCTCAAACTCATCATACACTTGTATCTCTGCGTGCTTCTTGATGATGTCACGGAAAGCGAGGATAAACTGCTTCTTCTCGTTCTCACTCTGCAAATAGTCCACATAGTGCGGTTCGGGATAATGCTCCAAGAAGTCCTTTGTCAGTTCTTGATAGTGGGTTTTGACATCATCAAATGGTGGTCGCACAATATCTTCAAGATTATTGCTGTTGCTGAAAAGTTTGATAGACTCGTCCACCTTGCTTTTCAAGTCACGGAAGCAAACCACCTTACCGAAACGCTTCTTCTCGTTGAGCACACGGTTGGTGCGGCTGAAAGCCTGCAACAAACCGTGATACTCCATGTTTTTGTCAACATAGAGAGTGTTGAGTTTCTTGCTGTCAAAGCCAGTAAGGAACATACCGACAACCAAGCAAAGGTCAAGAGACTTCATGTCCGACCTTTTTTTCTTCATGCGTAGGTTGATGTCATCGTAATACGCACGGAAGTTCTCGGTAGTAAAACTTGTTCCATACATATTATTATAGTCATCCATAATGGCTTGCAGTTCGTCTGCTTCGCCCGTACTTTCGCTTGCAAAACCACCAGTGTTCATACCGGTCTGCTCATCGTCTTGACTACTGTTGGCAGCGTATGTGAAAACAGCTCCAATCCTTATCTTCGGATTGAGGCTCTTGAATATCTTATAGTAACGGATTAGCATCGGCACTGACTGCACGGCAAACAATGCGTCAAACTCTCCATCGAATGTTGACTTATTGAAATTATTAAGGATAAATTTTGCTATCTCCGTCATGCGGTCTTGGTCGGCATTATCCACATCCTCATTGCCGTGGTAATACTCCACAAGGAAACCAAGCACATTTTCATCGGCAATGGCATCCTTTATCAAGTATTTGTGAAGACAGTTGCCGAAGATTTCCTTTGTGGTATGTCCGTCCACCGCATTCTCAACAAAGATAGGTGTGCCAGTAAAACCGAATATCTGCGTGTTGTCGAAGAACTTTACGATGTTCTTGTGGCAATCTCCGAAATGGCTTCGATGACACTCATCGAATATCATCACGATGCGAGAATGACGTATTTCCTCAATACGACTGCTATACCACTGCTTGCTGACAGCTGCATTAAGTTTCTGAATGGTGGTAATAATAATCTTTGAATTACTGTGCAGACGCTTCACCAATTCGTCTGTGTTGTCGGTACTGTCAACGGCACCAGGCTCAAAAGCCTCGTATTCGGCTTGGGTCTGCGTGTCGAGGTCGTGGCGGTCTACCACGAACATAACCTTATCCACATCGTCCAACTCGGATACGAGTTGGGCTGCCTTGAATGATGTCAAGGTCTTTCCTGCACCAGTTGTATGCCAGATATAGCCGTTATCGTTGGAGTTTTCCACACGGTCGAGAATCTTCTCCACTGCATAGAACTGATAAGGACGAAGCACCATCAGACACTTGTCACCCTCATGCAAGACGATATACTTACCGATAATCTTGCCTAATGTACACTTGTCGAAGAACACTGTGGCAAACTTCTCCAAGTCGTTGAAAGGCACATTGGCTGCATCTGTCCAGTTGAAAGTGAATTTATATCCGCTATTCGGATTATTTGCAAAATAGCGAGTGTTTACACCATTGGATATGACGAACAGTTGGATGTAATCAAACAGTCCATGGAAAGAAGTTTTGTGATAGCGTTGTATCTGATTATATGCCTGTTTCAACTCTACACCTCTGCGCTTCAGTTCTATCTGAACCAATGGCAATCCGTTGATAAGTATCGTCACATCGTAACGGCATTTCTTTCTGCCCTCAATCGTAATCTGATTGGAAACTTGGAACTCGTTCTGACACCAGTGAGTGCGGTTCAAGAACTCCACCCACAGGCGTTCACCGCTTTCCAGTTCAAGAGGAAAGAGGTCTCGCAGTTTCTTTGCCTTTTCAAAGCGAGTGCCACCTTCAAGATAGATAAGTATCTTTTCAAACTCAGACTCTGTAAATTCGGTACGACCCAATTCTTCCAACTTCTTCTTGTTGTGTTTCTCCAACTGTTTCTTGAAATTGGCAGACAGGTTCTTCTCTTCTTCAATATGAACATACTCGTAGTTCATCTTTTGAAGAGTGGATATAAGTCCGTTTTCGAGGGCAGCTTCACTTTGTACTGACATATCTTATCTTTTTTATCGTTACACTTATTATCTTAGACGTATTTCGCTTTGTACCATTTATATTTAGCTATTGCCATTTCGCCTACAAAGATAACTGATTTTAATGAGAAAGCACAACTGTAGGGTTGCTTTCTCTTTTATGTGTGAAAATAATATGTTGAAATTGATATTATGACACTTTTGCCGAGGCTTATACAGGTAAGCTCTTAATAACTCGGCAAAAACATAAAAGCAAAAATCCTAACTGCTCATATTCAAGCAGTTAGGATTTCTTGTGGTGCGCCTGAAAGGACTCGAACCTTCACGTCCTAAAACACCAGATCCTAAGTCTGGCGCGTCTACCAATTCCGCCACAAGCGCATTAGCGGATGCAAAGTTAGTGAAAAATGGTGAGACTGGCAAAATATTATGTGACTTTTATGATCCGCATCGACCGATGCGGATGCTCGTAACGACCGGTGCGGATGTTCGTATCGACCGACGCAGATGTTCGTATCGACCGACGCGGATGTTCGTATCGACCGACGCAGATGTCCGTATCGACCGACGCGGATGTCTGTATCGACCGATGCGGATGGCAAATCTTGATATATTACTTCTGAAGTGCTTCTATGAATCGCTTCATCTCTGCCTCGTGTGCCTTTGCTTTGAGGAATAGGTGCCACTGGTTGCGGGCGCGTGTGAGGTTATGCTCGGCATACTGGCACTTCCAGTAGTGGTCGCCCGAGAGGTAATCCCAGAGGAAGCGCACGCACTGCATGTAGGGGAAGAGCTCGGCAGCGTAGGGCAGGAGCGACACTTCGAGCGGAGTGAGGAAACGTTGTGCCGACTCTAAGTAGCCGCGTGTGAATGCCTCGAAGATGTCCATGCGGAAATCGATCTTCTCGTACTCGGGCGAGTCTTCGGCAATGGTGTTGGCAGCGGTGCGCAGGAAGTCGCCGTAGTCGCTGACGAAGAGCGACGGCATCACGGTGTCGAGGTCTATCACGCAGAGCACCTTGCCCTGTTTGTCGAACATCATGTTGTTCACCTTCGTGTCGCAGTGGCACACGCGCTTCTGCAGCTTGCCCTCGGCGAGGAGTCGTTCGCCCAGGCACATCTCGTCCATATACGCCTCAATCTCTTCTACGAACTGCTTCACGCTCTCAGCGCGTCCAACGGGGTCTTCGGCATACACCTTGCGCAGCTGGTCGCGGCGCAGGCACATGTTGTGGAAGTCGGGGATTGTCTCGCCCAACTGGTCGGCTATGTAAGCCAGCCGCGCCTCGAAGTCGCCGAACGCCTTGCCTGCGTCGTAGGACGAGTCGGGTGTCACGGTTTCCATCGTCACGGCATCGCCGATGAATACCGACACGCGCCAGTAGCTCTCACCGTCGAAGAAGTAGGTCTTGCCATCGGCGGTGGGCACGAAGCGCAGCACACGACGGTCGAGGTCGTCGACACCTTCCGCCTTCAGCTGCTCGCGGATGTGGTTGGTCACGGTCTCCACGTTGTGCTGCAGCATATCGACATCGGTGAAGATGCGGTGGTTGATGCGTTGCAGCACGTAGTCGGGGCGGTCTGTTTCAGCGGTCTGTATGCGGTATGTGTCGTTGATGAGTCCGTTGCCGAGTGGCTTGATGTCGCTCACGGTGCCCTCGATGAGGAACTTGCTGGTTATGTTGTTTAGATTGTTCATAGTTTTTATTATTTGATTTTTGCAAATTTACTGCTTTTTATTATAATAGATGATGTTATGGCGGCTTATTTCGCTTTTTTGCAGTAACTTTGTGGTGATAGACAAATAAAAAAACTAATCATAATGCAATCAAAAAAACAACTCCTTGCGCTTCTTGCGCTTTGTGCCTTGGGGTCTGCCAACGCTTTCGCCGAGCGGAACCCCCCTTTGAAGTATTGGTTCGACCGTCCGACGACTATGCGCGGACAGGCAGTGTGGCTCGCTTCGAGTCCCGACCGTATGCCTACCGAGCGCCAGTTGGTGCGTGCCGGCGACTTGGTGAACAACCCCGACACCGAATGGGAGTCGCAGTCGCTGCCCATCGGCAACGGCAATATCGGCGGCAACGTGCTCGGCTCGGTTGAGGCTGAGCGCATCACGTTCAACGAGAAGACGCTCTGGCGCGGCGGTCCGAACACCTCGCGTGGCGCTGCTTACTACTGGGACGTGAACAAGCAGTCTGCTCATGTTGTGGGCGAGATACGCGAGGCGTTCACCAAAGGCGACTGGCAGAAGGCGGAGCTGCTCACACGCAAGAACTTCAACAGCGTGGTGCCCTACGAGGCTGACGCCGAGGAGCCGTTCCGCTTCGGCAGCTTCACTACCGCCGGCGAGTTCTACATCGAGACAGGACTCAGCTCAGTGGGAATGACCGACTACCGCCGTGAGCTTTCGCTCGACTCTGCCCTTGCGAAGGTGAGCTTCTGCAAGGACGGCGTGCAGTACGAGCGTGAGTATTTCGTGTCGCATCCTGCCAACGTGATGGCGGTGCGCTTCGCTGCGTCGCACCGCGGCAAGCAGAACCTCGTGTTCTCCTACGCTCCCAACCCCGTGTCGACGGGCGAGATGAAGGCGGACGGCACCGACGCGCTCTGCTGGCTGGCACGTCTCGACAATAACAATATGGAGTACGCTGTGCGTATAAAGGCAGTGGCTAAGGGCGGACTGGTAAGCAACGAGGGCGGTAAGATCACGGTGAAGGATGCCGACGAGGTGGTGTTCCTCATCACTGCCGACACCGACTACAAGCCCAACTACGACCCCGACTTCAGCGACCCGAAGGCTTATGTGGGTGTCGATCCGGCAAAGACTACCGCCGACTGGCTCGCCAAGGCTGCCACAAAGGGCTACGCCTCGCTGCTCAACGAGCACTATGCCGACTATTCGGAGCTTTTCAACCGCGTGCGTCTGAACATCAACAACGCTTCGGTTGATGCCGACGACCAGCCCGTGAACCGCCGTCTTGAGGCTTACCGCCAGGGCAAGCCCGACTATTATCTCGAGCAGCTCTACTATCAGTTCGGTCGCTACCTGCTCATCTCGTCGTCGCGTGCCGACAATCTGCCGGCTAACCTGCAGGGCTTGTGGCACAACAACGTCGACGGACCGTGGCGTATCGACTACCATAACAACATCAACCTGCAGATGAACTACTGGCTGGCTTGCCCGACGGGACTCTCGGAGTGCGAGCTGCCGCTCTTCAACTTCATCCGCACGCTCGTGAAGCCGGGCCGTGTAACGGCGAAGTCGTACTTCGGCACACGTGGCTGGACAACGTCCGTATCGGGCAACATCTTCGGCTTCACATCGCCGCTCTCGAGCGAGGATATGTCGTGGAACTTCTCGCCGTTCGCCGGTCCGTGGCTCGCCACACACCTCTGGAACTACTACGATTTTACGCGCGATCGCAAGTTCCTTGCCGACAACTACGACATGCTGAAGGAGTCTGCCGACTTCGCGTCCGACTATCTCTGGCATCGCGCCGACGGCGTGTACACCGCTGCTCCGTCCACATCGCCCGAGCACGGACCTGTTGACGAGGGTGCTACGTTCGCCCACGCCGTGATACGCGAAGTGCTTCTGGATGCTGTTGAGGCTAACCGCGTGTTAGGCAAGAGTGCCAAGGAGCGCCGCCAGTGGGAGGACGCGCTGAAGCATCTCGCGCCGTATAAGATTGGTCGCTACGGACAGCTCATGGAGTGGTCTACCGACATCGACGACCCGAAGGACGAGCATCGCCATGTGAACCACCTCTTCGGTCTGCATCCGGGTCACACCGTGTCGCCCGTTACGACGCCCGAACTGGCTAAGGCATCGCGCGTGGTGCTCGAGCATCGCGGCGACGGCGCAACGGGATGGTCGATGGGTTGGAAGCTCAACCAGTGGGCACGCCTGCACGACGGCAATCATGCCTACACGCTCTACGGCAATCTGCTGAAGAACGGCACGCTCGACAACCTCTGGGACACGCACGCTCCGTTCCAAATCGACGGCAACTTCGGTGGAACAGCCGGCGTAACCGAGATGCTTATGCAGAGCCACATGGGATTCGTCCACCTGCTGCCTGCACTGCCCGATGCTTGGGCAGAGGGCGCAGTGAGCGGACTGCGTGCAAAGGGCAACTTCACCGTGTCTATCAGCTGGAAGAACGGCAAGCTCGCTGAGGCGACAATACTCTCCGGCTCGGGCGAACCGTGCGAGGTACGCTACGGCGAGTCGGTGCTGAAGTTCAAGACAAAGCGAGGCGGAAGCTATAAGGTGAAGCTCAACGGCGACAAGCTCACTGTGAAGAATCTATAAATACAAAAAGAGGATATCGCAAACGCGGTATCCTCTTTTTGTATTACCTATTATATCTATTGTCTACTCGTAAACCCAGTATCCCTCTGTCTGCTGCTGTGATGTGCCGTCCTTAGCCGGAGCAGCTGCAGCGGATGTTTTGCGGAAGTAGCCTACGAGCGTTACGTCGAAGATGAGTGTGGAGTAGGCTGCGCCCGGCGTGGCTGACGAGCCGTATGCCAGCTGATGGGGCATGTACACGAGCCATCTGTCGCCGATGTGCATGTTCTGCAGAGCCGTGGCGAAACCTTTCACCACGCCGCTCACGGCGAAGGTGCGTGGCTTCATCGTGCTGAGGTTGTACTCGCCCTGCCACGACTTGTCGAAGACATAGCCCTCGGCGTAGCTTGTGGAGGGCAGCAGACGGCCGCTGTAGTGCACCTTCACCGAGTCGGTGAAGAACGGGCAGCCCGAACCCTTGCCAGCGTTGAGCACGTTGGCAAGCACGAAGTCGTAGCTATGTGTAGCCACCTGGTCGTTGAGGCTCCATGAGCGCAGCACCTTCCAGTCGGCAGCACCACCCGCCACCAGCTGCTTCACCTCGGCATACTTCTTGTCGTAGTATGCTTCGTTGGTCTTTCGCCAGTTGGGGAACTCCTCCTTCTCGTTGTCGGTCTCGCTGCACGACGACAGGCTTGCTGCGAAGACGGTCGTCATGGCGAGGAGTATGAATAAATAGTATTTCTTCATTTAGTATGTTTTTACTGCAATTTCTTGAGCAGGCTTGTGATGCTCACCTTGTCCTCGATGATGCTGAGGAGCTGGTCGATGCTCACGCGCTCCTGCTCCATTGTGTCGCGGAAGCGGAGTGTCACGGTGTTGTCCTGCAGTGTGTCGTAGTCGACGGTCACGCAGAACGGTGTGCCCACTGCGTCCTGACGGCGGTAGCGTTTGCCGATGGTGTCCTTCTCGTCGTAGCTTGTGTTGAAGTGGAACTTCAGGTTGTTCACAATCTCGCGAGCCTTCTCGGGCAGTCCGTCCTTCTTAACGAGCGGCAGCACGGCGAGCTTTGTCGGCGCGAGTGCGGGCGGGAGCATGAGTACGACGCGTGTCTCGCCGTTTTCGAGCTGCTCCTCCTTATAAGAGTGGCACATCACGCTGAGGAACATGCGGTCTACGCCGATAGATGTCTCGATGACGTACGGAGTGTACGACTCCTTGGTCTGCGGGTCGAAGTACTTGATTGAGCGGCCCGAGAACTTCTCGTGCTGCGAGAGGTCGAAGTTGGTGCGGCTGTGTATGCCCTCTACCTCCTTGAAGCCGAACGGCATGTGGAACTCGATGTCGGTAGCGGCGTTGGCGTAGTGAGCCAGCTTCTCGTGGTCGTGGAAGCGATAGTTCTCGGCGCCGAAGCCAAGAGCCTGGTGCCACTTCATGCGCAGCTCCTTCCACTTCTGGAAATACTCGAGTTCGGTGCCCGGCTGCACGAAGAACTGCATCTCCATCTGCTCGAACTCGCGCATACGGAAGATGAACTGGCGTGCCACGATCTCGTTGCGGAACGCCTTGCCGATCTGTGCGATGCCGAACGGAATCTTCATGCGGCCCGTCTTCTGCACGTTGAGGTAGTTGACGAAGATGCCCTGTGCTGTCTCCGGACGGAGGTACACCTTGTTAGAACCATCGGCTACGGAGCCCATCTCTGTAGAGAACATGAGGTTGAACTGGCGTACGTCGGTCCAGTTCTTTGTGCCGCTGATCGGGTCTACAATCTCCTCGTCGATGATGATCTGCTTCAGTTCGGCGAGGTCAGGTCCCTGCATAGCCTCTGTATAGCGTGCGTGGAGAGCGTCGCGCTTCTGCTGGTGCTCGATTACGCGAGCGTTGGTGGCGCGGAACTGAGCCTCGTCGAAGCTCTCGCCGAAGCGCTTGCGAGCCTTGGCAATCTCCTTCTCAATCTTCTCGTCGTACTTCGCAATCTGGTCCTCGATGAGAACGTCGGCACGATAGCGCTTCTTTGAGTCGCGGTTGTCGATGAGCGGGTCGTTGAATGCGTCTACGTGTCCGCTTGCCTTCCAGATAGTAGGGTGCATGAAGATGGCAGAGTCGATGCCCACGATGTTGTCGTGGAGCAGCACCATGCTCTTCCACCAGTATTGTTTGATGTTGTTCTTCAGTTCTACACCGTTCTGTCCGTAGTCGTACACTGCAGCCAGTCCGTCATAAATCTCGCTACTTGGGAATACGAAACCGTACTCCTTACAGTGACTCACGATTTTCTTGAAAACGTCTTCTTGTGCCATTTTTATATGTGTTTTATTATAATTTTAGTTGCAAAGTTACGCTTTTTTGATTAATTACGTAGCGTTTAAGGAGTTAAATGTTATGAAACGGTTGTTTTGCGGTGGTAGTTGTGTGGTGTTGTAGTGGTGGTTAAGTCATCGGGCGGCGTACGGAATCTGATTGGGTGGCGGACGGAATCTGATCGGGTGGCGGACGGAATCTGATCGGGTGGCGGACGAAATCTGATCGGATGGCGGACGGAGCACGATGGTAAAGGTTGTGCTAATTAGGGAATTTCCCATTACCGATTAGGGAAAATCCTTTTGGCTTGCAGTAACAAAAGCATAACTTTGCAAGCGAAAGGAAACCTCAAGGGGGTGCAGTTGTCTCAACTGCACCAACAGAATAGAAAGCTCTGTTTGTGCACATCTTGCTTTGTTGGTGCACTTCTTGCTCTGGCAAGCGGCAAAGCCGAGCGGAGACAAGTGCACCCCCTTAAAATAAGTATAACTTTTAAAAACAGAGATATTATGAAACGGTTATTCGCAACAATAGTAATGGTGCTCGGCTTCGCAGTAGCAGCCGGCGCAATGAGTTACAGTCAGGCGCGCGAACAGGCGTTGTTCCTCACCGATAAGATGGCTTACGAGCTGAACCTCACCGACGACCAGTATGAGGCGGCTTACGAGATAAACCTCGACTATCTGCTCAGTGTCAACTCCGACGACGAACTCTACGGCGACTACTGGCGTTGGCGTAACATCGACTTCAGCTATGTGCTCCTCGACTGGCAGTACCGTATGTTCTGCGAGGCAGCCTACTTCTATCGTCCGCTCTATTTCAGTGCAGGCGTTTGGCACTTCGCTATATACGCTCGCTATCCGCACCGCGACTACTTCTACTTCCATCGTCCGACGGTGTACGTGAGCTATCGTGGCGGCCACTCGTGGCGTCAGAACAACGGCAGCTCGTGGTACAACGGCAGAACATTCGGTTCGCGCCGTGGCGGCGATGCCCACTTCGGTATGCGTGACGGCTTCAAGCGCGGCGACTACGGACGCGGCAACCGCCAGTCGTTCGGCTCGCGTGGCAACCGTAGGGTGGAGAGCAGAGGTAACAGTGGGTTCGGCTCGCGCCGCGACAACAGCGGAAGCGGTTTCGGCTCGCGCAGCTCGTCGGGCTTTGGTTCAAGCCGCAGCTCGTCTGGCTTTGGTTCAAGCCGTGGCTCTGGCTTTGGCAGTCGTGAGAGTAGCACGCGCACAACGGTGCGTCAGCCCGAGAGCAATAGGAACTCTTCAGGCAGCAGCTTCGGCTCGCGTCGCGACAACTCGTCGGGCTCGTCAGCCCCACGCTCAACGTTCAAGCCGTCGGGCTCGTCAAGACACTCGTCGTCGTTTGGAGGCGGTGGCTCGTCGTCAAGAAGTGGTGGTTTTGGCTCGCGCAGATAACTTTTAGGGGGTGCACTTGTCTCAAGTGCACCAACAAAGCAGAAGGTGTACCAACTTATCTAACTTTATAATTTGGCAAATAACCATTCTACTTGGTTGGTGCAGTTGAGACAACTGCACCCCCTAACTGCACCCCCTATACTTACTTCCTCATGCTCTGCTCCTTGCGGTATTGCGTTGGTGACATACCGAGGTGGCTCTTCGTGAACTTGCCGAAGAACGAGAGGTTGGGGAAGCCCAACAGCTCCGATATCTCTTTGATGGAGAGGTTTGAACGGCGCAGATACTTCTCTATCGCCTTCACCGTGTAGCTGTGTATCCAGTCGAGAGCCGTGCGTCCAGTCACCTGCTTCGTGATGTTCGAGAGATACTTCGGCGTGATGCACAGCTCCTGCGCATATTTCTTCACGGGCTGCATCCTGCCGTTGTTCGCCGACAGCATCTCGATGAAGCGTTGGAAGAGCAAGTTGGCCTGCTTGAGATTGCCCCCTTCGATGCTATACTCCACGTAGGGCGTGATGATGGCGAACAGTTCGTAGATGGAACTTTGCAGCAAGCAGTGCATAATCTCCTTATGATAGAAACCATGCGGATTCTTTATCTTGTGTGCAATGATGGCGTAGTACTTCAGGAACATCTGTTGGCGTTCCTCGTTGAGGTGGATCACGGGGTTGTGCGATACGTAACCGAGCAGATTAAGATAGTCGCGGTTCACCTGTACACTGGCTTGGGCTGCCTTGCTCGACACGCCGACACTTTTCGAGTCGTAGTCGGGCGATACCATCACGTTTTCCCATGTGCTGCTGGGCAGACAGATAATCACGTCGCCCGCCTTTGCGGTATATGCGTTGGAGTTGGTTTCAAATTGTATACGTCCCTTTGTGCAGTAGACCATCATAATCATATCAAACTTGAACGTGCCGTCTACCTGCAGCACCTTGTCGATGCCGTCGAGCACAACCATGTCGCCATCTATGTAGTCGGCATTGCCGTAATGAGCGATGAGTCCCATGTCAATCTTCAGTTCTGTCATTTCGTTAGCCATTATGTTTCGTGATTAAGATTCGTATGCAAAGTTATTTTGTCATCCGCAAAGGTAGTCATTATTTCCATACCGATATTATTCCGTTTTGCCGATTTTGTATTCTTTAAGTCAGATTTTATAAAATTACTGAACTTTCGCAAGTTCAGAGAATTCAGGAGTTAAGGAGTTAAGTAGTTAAGGAGTTAAGCCAAATGCTTTTAATGCTGTAAATCAAGCAAAAAACACTAATGGCTTGACTCCTTAGCGACCGAAGGGCGCGAAAACTCCTTAACTTCTTAACTACTTATTAGTA